>Ga0224496_10000015_pt1 | contig 166273 bp, 157 predicted proteins | sample SF_Jul11_sed_USG_2_FD_168127 | JGI IMG/M metagenome (GOLD analysis project Ga0224496, IMG submission 168127) | Sediment microbial communities from San Francisco Bay, California, United States - SF_Jul11_sed_USGS_8_1 | ecosystem: Environmental > Aquatic > Marine > Sediment | place: USA...
TAAAGCCATATTTTATTACTATTAGTAACATCGATAGTAAAACACCGGAAAAAGTAAAATCCGGAAACGAGCGTGTTATTCGTCCGCGCTTTTCAGACGCGGCTTTCTTCTGGAATCAGGACAGGAAACAGCCCCTGGATGCTTTCCTGCTGCGATTAGATCAGGTTGTGTTCCAGAAAAAACTCGGCAGTATTGGTAATAAGTGTCAGCGAATTGAAAAGCTTTCAGAAAAAATTGCCGATCAACTGGGCGTCGATGTAAAGCAGGCGGGTCGGGCAGCACTACTTAGTAAATGCGATTTGATGACAAACATGGTGGGCGAATTCCCGTCGTTGCAAGGTGTCATGGGTCATTATTATGCCATCGCTTCTGGTGAAGACGCTGTAGTTGCTATCGCCATTGAAGAGCAATATTTTCCTCGTCATGCCAGTGATAAGTTGCCCGCATTAGCTGTGGGTCAGGTTGTCGCCATCTGCGATAGAATTGATACACTGGTGGGTATTTTTGCCATTGGCGAAAAGCCGACAGGTGAAAAAGATCCTTACGCATTACGTCGTGCAGCCATTGGTGTCTTGCGTATATTGATAGAATGTCAGCTCGATCTTGATCTCGAAGTTTTGATCGACGAAGCAGCGATTTTATTGTCAGATAAAGTCGATGCGAAAAAAGCAAAAGCTGAAGTGTTTGATTTTATGCTCGAACGTTTGCGTGCCTATTATAGTGATCGTGACGTGCCGGTTGATGTGTTCGATGCAGTGTCAGCGCTACGACCTAGTAGACCACTGGATTTTGATAAGCGCATTAAGGCCGTCAGCGCATTCCGTGCTCTGCCTGAAGCAGAAAGTCTGGCCGCAGCAAACAAACGTGTCGGTAATATACTGAAGAAGTCTTCAGCTGAAAGCAGTGGTTCTGTGGTTGAATCTCTGTTTCAGGAAGAGGCTGAAAAAACTTTATTTGTGAAGCTCTCGTCATTGAAGTCAAGTGTGGAGTCATTATTTGATGCCGGCAAATATGAGCAGGCCTTACGTGAGCTTTCAGCTTTACGTGAGCCGGTCGATGCTTTTTTTGATTCGGTGATGGTGATGGCTGATGATGAAGCTATTAAAAATAATCGAATTGCGCTGCTGGCTCAAATGAGCGCCTTGTTTATGCGTGCTGCAGATTTGTCGCGTTTACATCAGAAGGGCTGATAATCATGAAATTGATTATTCTCGATAGAGATGGTGTGATTAATCAGGATTCGGATGATTATATAAAGAGCCCGGATGAGTGGATTCCTATACCCGGCAGCCTCGAAGCGATTGCGAGATTGAACCGTGCCGGTTACATCGTGGCGGTGGTGACTAACCAGTCAGGATTATCGCGAGGGTACTTTGAGCTCAAGGATTTGTCGGCTATGCATAGAAAAATGGAAGTATTGTTATCTGAACATGGTGGTCAGGTTGATGCGGTCATTTATTGCCCACATGGACCCAAAGACGGTTGTGATTGCCGTAAGCCAAAACCAGGTATGCTGCGAGAAATTGGTGAACGTTTTCAGGTAAGTTTGAAAGAAGTGTTTTTTATTGGTGATAGCCTCAGTGATATAAAGGCGGCAACTGTGGCTGGTGCAAACCCTGTTCTGGTCAGAACTGGGAAAGGTGAAAAGACGGAGCAACTTTTGAAGGATAATAATTTCTCACATATACCTGTTCACGATAATCTTACAACTGCAGTAGATAGTATTTTAAGCGCCGCTTCGAATATTTATGCCTGAAGATAAAATCCCTTCAATGCCGGTTCTTTATTTGCGATCAGCCATTTACTGGTTAAGTATGTTTTTTGCGTCGATTATTATTGGCGGCCTTACTGTGTTTACCTTCCCATTACATGTCGACAAACGTTTCAGATTTGCCCAATCATTTGCACGTTTTGGTTTATGGTTAATCGAAAAAGTTTGCAAGCTAAGATATGAAATCGAAGGACTGGAAAATATTCCGCAAGGCGGAGCAATCGTATTGTGCAAACATCAGTCGACGTGGGAAACATTGATGCTGCAAATAGATTTACCGCCAGTACGTTGGGTGTTAAAAAAAGAATTATTGAGGATTCCGTTTTTTGGCTGGGGCCTGGCCTTGATGGAGCCAATAGCGATAGATCGTTCCTCAGGTTTAAAAGCTGTTGTTCAGATGGTAGAACAGGGCAGGGAAATGCTTCAAGATGGTTACTGGGTGGTTGTTTTTCCAGAAGGTACACGCGCTAAGCCGGGCGAGCATAAGAAATATAAAACGGGTGGTGCCAGGTTAGCGGTAGAAACAGGTTATCCGGTAGTGCCGGTTGCGCATAATGCCGGTGAATTCTGGCCACGACATAGTTTTATAAAATGGCCGGGGTGCATTAAGGTATGCATTGGTCCGGTGATTGATCCCAGAGGAAAAACGGCGGAGCAGGTGAATGCGGAGTCGCAACAATGGATTGAAAATAAAATGGAGGAGATCAGTGACCCTTCTCGCTGGAATCGTTAAATATTATTTTTAGCCCATCGTGTAAGGTTGATTGCTTTTTTAGCAGATAACTTTTATCAGTCTAATGTTATAAAGTAACAAATATTAGTGAGCTATTTTGATTTCGTGAGCATTAATCATTTGCTGGATAGCGACTTCTAAGTCTATCTGGTCAGGATTATCTGTGCTTTGTTGCAGGAGTAACTCAACAATTTCAGATTGCTCAAGGGTGCGCGAGCTGCCATTGCTGCTCTGGACATAGGCGGCCCATGGTACGCACTTTGTTAAGGGGAATAGCTGTCCTTTACGCGGTGATATATCAATATTCAGGCAGGAAATAAATAATAAATTTCTGCCCTGATATTCCTGCTCTTTTGCAATGCTTCGGAAGGTGCGATCAAATTCTGCCTGTGTATTAAACTGTGCAGCTACTAGCAATGGCGTCGGCGAAGTGACGATCCAGGGCATAAGATTGATCAGGTTGTTTTCCAGATGATTTTGTCCCTCAAGGTCGGTGCTTATACAGCGTTGATAAACAAACATCTCAGGCGCAAGGTGATCGCCGATATTAACGCGTTGACCGTGTTGCCAGACCGTATTGGGCAATAATTTACACAGTTCATCTGATGCGACATAAACACGTGATGTACTCAAGGTACGCAGTAGTTTTTGTTTTCCCTCTTCTATTAAAATCATTTTATCAAGGTCGAGGAACAGCCCTTCGGCGCGCTTGGTATCCAGTAACTGATTGTCGATAGTGATGGTATGCACATCACCTTCAAGTCCAAGGAAGATATTGTTTTGCGCAAAATGATATTCATCCTGATACCAGTGGATTGCACCACCTATCTTGCCGCAGGTGGTTGTTTTTGTGTTATCCGGAGTCTGTGGTCTACAATAATGTCCAAATGTTTCTGTGTCTGGGTCGTAACCAACATGACTTGCCTGGATAATGACCAGATCCTTACCATGATGTGCATGTGGGCCATGTCGATCTGTCGCCACAATACCGCCAACCTGACCATGATTAAAAGGAAAAGTACCGAAATGTTTGGCAATGAGAATGATGGGAAAGCCCTGATTTTCATCCGAGCAAAATGCACGTGAAGGCATGATATTGCCTGCTTCAAAACCCAGTGAGCGGCACAGGTTATATAAGCGAGGCACAAACAGGCTGTAACGCATCATATGGTCAATGCGGAAGTCATGAGCAATTGATTGTATAAAGGTGCTGGAAGAAAACATGAGTTACTCTTAAAAATATTCAAGTCATCCTATTATGGATGAATATTCGTTGATAATAAATAGATGAGCCGAGTCTGACATACTGATCGAAACAGTTAAAGTATACGGTTAATGAAAAAGATTAGCTGTGTACGAGTAAAAGCTAGGTTTTATAGATGTGTGGTGTATCACCATCAATAAAAGTAACACAATTACGTCCGTTTTCTTTGGAGTAATAAAGAGCATCGTCTGAAAGTGCAAAAATATCTTCAAATTTTTTATGTTTATCATGTCGAAAATCGGCAACACCTATACTAGCGCTGATCTTGAGTTCATCACGTTCAAAAATTATCGGCCTGGCCTCGATTAATTGTCTCAAATTCTCCGCTATGGGCAAGGCGTGTTTAATTGTCGTTTCTGGCAGGATGATAACAAATTCCTCGCCTCCATAGCGGCCCACAAAATCAGTTTGACGTAGGCATTTAGTTAGACGCTGACCAACCTCTTGAAGAACTGCATCGCCACCCAGGTGCCCATAGGTATCATTAACACGCTTAAAGTGGTCTAGATCTACAACCAATATAACTAGATCATGTTTGTGGCGGGAGGCACGTTTAAATTCTATTTCCAGTTGATCATCCAGATGCATTCGGTTAGCAAGACCAGTTAACTTATCTGTTTTGCTCATTACTTCAATCTCAGCAGTGCGCTCTTTCACCTTCCTTTCGAGACGTATCATTTCCTTATGATCGCGGTCAAGATTGATGCGATAGATAGAATAAGCAATGATTATGGAAAAAATGATAATTAAAACACTGGTGGCAAGTGCAGTTATTAAAAGCCTTTTTTCATTGGCAATATAGGGTTCGGCATCAATCATCAACAATAGTTTTTCGCTCTCCTCTTGTGCTGGATTTAGATAAGCCAAAATTCGATAAACGGGTTGCTCGCCATTTCTCAACAGGGATTTTGACTGCGAAGCTTGAACTGGTATTGATTTACCTTTCTGCTGTGCATCACTACTGGCATAAACCTTACCTTGTTCATCCATGATGGTGACCTGAATAATATTCAGTGTCTGTTTGATATAGTTTTCAAGGTAATCATCATAGTTGAGTGCCTCAAAGACTGTTAGGTTATTACTGATTGAGCCAGCCATGGCATTTAGCAGGTTATTGATATCAATTTCCATTCGACGCAGGATAATGTTCTGCTGATTTTTATTCTGGTAATTGACGTCTGTAATATCCACGGCCAGATCAAGTACGCCGATTAATTTATCATCTTTGAATACCGGTCGGGAAACGGCTAGCACCGATGTGTAGTCTCGTATGTCAGTATAGAACTGGCCTTTTTCAGAAGAAGTGATTTGTTCCAGATCAAAGCCGGGGCGTTTGAAATGCTGGCCAATTTCCTCACTAAACATAGAATTAATGATATTACCTTTACTATCGAGAAAGCGAAATTCGAAAATGTCCAGGCCGAGTGAAATATCTCTAATCCGGTTTTGTAAGCTAAGGGTGTTATTAATGGAGCTGAATTTATTAATACTGGCTCGCATTGCCTGTACAATATTTTCGGTATCAACTTCTAACTGTTGCTCCAGTACGCGTTTTTGTGTGATGTAGTTGTAGTAAGCGATGGAGGACAGCGTAACAATTAGGATGAGAAGCTGGATGACAATATTATGTCGTTTGAGAAACCCCACTAAACCCTGTTCGCCTTCCATGCTTATGGAGCCTCTGTTTTATTATCGGACGGCTTGGCTGACTTATAGCTGTTATATTCTTCATCAAAATTGTTAGTAGTACCGTTCCAACGTTGGGTGTGGCAGCTTTTACACATTTTTTTAAGTATTTCAGGGTTATCGGTTCCAGCCAGAAAACCACCAGCAACTTCTTTGGAGTTTTTATCAATCTGGACAAGGCCACCAGCTGGCATCTTTGCAACTTCACGGTTGATATGTACGCTGCCTGGCCCATGGCAGCCTTCGCACTGTACATTGGCAAGTCGAGGTGTTCGTTTCATATTTTGAAAGCCACTTTTTACGCCATGACCGGTTGTATGGCAGTTTAGGCAGCGTGGATTTTCAGTATATTCAGCACCTGCAGTAACCAGGTGTTCATAGGCATGATCGTGCTTATCTTCCTTTCTACCTAGAAAAAAATCCCGGTGACATAAGCGACATTTAGCATTGCCAGTATAGGAGTACTGCTTAGAAGCCATGGCCTTGTTAAATGCATCATCTCCCAGTGCCTGTTGTAAAGGCGGGGAGGCATCTTTGTCATTGCTGGATTCTTGCTGGATGCATATCTTCTGGGCGAAGCTAGAGCATGATAATAAGCTGCCGATAAGAAATATAATCAAGCTAAGTTTGTTTTTCTTCATAGAGTCTTAGTGGATGATGGTCTCATGTTCATGAATATCAAGTATAGGCATGAAAAAAGTAGTTTTCATTAAAGTTCATGGTTAATAAATAAACTAACAGTAAGCAGAAGTGAGAATGATTGGCATTGTACTAAAGCAGGAGTAACAGTTTGAGTTGACCAACCCAGTTCTAGTTGATGCATAAGAGGATGAATAGATCTGGCTGTATGGCGTTGATGAAAGAAGTATTATTAATATATCCATTATCAGTAAATTATATAAGGACAGGGTCAATTGGCTGTTATGTAAGTGTTATCAGGGTTTTTGTGCAGTAGAGTTTTTTCTGGTGTATTAGATATTATGAAAGATATGGATGTGATGCAAAAAGCCACAAGCGCCATTGTTAGAGTGATGGCCCTACGTTTATTATTTCTATCCTTTTTTTTATATCCATCAATCAGGATGCGTATTTGGCGTAGAGCGCTTATACAACAAGTCAGGTCGTATTTTTGGCTAATCTGGTGTTTGTATGCTTATTTTCCATGGAAAATCGGCTTTATCAGAGATCCCCTCGTACAAATATGGACTGATGTATCTGATATATCACTTGTAACCAGTCGCACAATAAAGGTGCGGTAGGTAAATTTTACAGACCAACATAGTGCGTAAGTCCATAGTTCATCTCCTCGAGAAGGCGTAATCAGGCCTTAAAAATAATAATTTAACAATTGGCACGTTACATGCAATTGATGAAATCAAGCGTGATGAACAATAACGCTGGTTATCTATAAGAACTCTATCCGCGTGATAAGGATGATTTCTAATTATTAAATTTAGCTTGCAGGAGAAGGTAATGAAATATTTAAAAGAATATGAGTCAACAAATGCCCAGAGACAAAGCGCAGTGAAAACAATGGTAGCCGGCATTGCAAGCTCATTCTTTTTAATGGCTGCGAGTACACATACTTTTGCAGAAACAAAAGATCTTGAAAAAGAAGAGCTGAAATTCGGTTTTATCAAGTTGACCGATATGGCGCCACTTGCGATAGCTTATGAGAAAGGCTATTTCGAAGAGGAAGGATTATTTGTTACATTAGAGGCGCAGGCAAACTGGAAGGTGTTGCTTGATAGAACTATTGATGGCGAACTCGATGGTGCTCATATGCTCGCCGGCCAGCCACTCGGTGCAACCATCGGTTTTGGTACCAGGGCTGAAGTGGTAACGGCATTTTCCATGGACCTGAACGGTAATGGAATTACTGTTTCAAATAATGTCTGGGAGCAGATGAAAAAAAATGTGCCGCACAAAGAGGGTAAGCCGGTACATCCTATTAAGGCAGAGTACCTGAAACCAGTCATCACAAAATACAAAGAGGAGGGCAAGCCATTCAAGATGGGAATGGTATTTCCCGTCTCAACACATAACTATGAACTACGGTACTGGCTTGCGGCAGGTGGAATACATCCCGGCTACTATGCGCCACTCAAGGGTGATACGTCAGGCACCATCAGCGCAGATGCGTTGCTATCAGTTACCCCGCCGCCGCAAATGCCTGCCACAATGGAAGCAGGTACCATTTACGGATATTGTGTAGGCGAACCATGGAACCAGCAGGCAGTATTCAAAGATATCGGTGTGCCAGTGATTACCGATTATGAAATCTGGAAAAACAATCCGGAAAAAGTTTTTGGTGTTTCAAAGGAATGGGCTGATAAATATCCGAATACCCACAAGGCCGTAGTCAAGGCGCTGATACGTGCAGCAATGTGGTTAGACGAGGGCGGGCTTGAGAACAGGAAAGAAGCTTCAAAGATTCTGTCACGTCCTGAATATGTTGGTGCGGATTATGAGGTAATTGCCAACTCAATGACCGGAACTTTCGAATACGAAAAAGGTGATAAACGTTCACTGCCGGATTTCAACGTGTTCTTCCGTTACAACGCCACTTATCCATATTATTCCGATGCAGTCTGGTATCTGTCGCAAATGCGTCGTTGGGGGCAGATCGCGGAATACAGGACGGATGACTGGTACAAGGATATGGCGAAAAAAGTTTATCGCCCGGATATCTATGCAGCAGCAGCAAAAGAGTTAATAGCCGAAGGTAAGGCCAGTGCAGAAGACTTCCCTGACTTTGCCAAAGAGACTGGCTTTCGCGCACCGCAGAGCGAGTTTATCGACAAGATTACATTCGATGGCAGCAAGCCGAATGAATATCTGGAAAAACTAACTATCGGCCTTAAAGGCAAAGACACTGTTAAGTAGATAAAAAGTAGTAAGGGCGGCGCAGCTAGTCACTGCGCCGCTTTTAATCGGAGAGAATAATGTACGCATCAGTATTTAAAAATATAACCAGCGAAGATCTTAAGGCAATGATCAGGGCATTGTTGCTACCGTTGATTGCCATGTCGATATTTCTGGGCGTATGGAGTGCTTCGGCAGCACAGGTACAGACTTCATTGGGGCAATTGCCGGGACCTGCTGATGTTTATAAACAGGCCTCAAATTTATATGACGAACATATTGCTGAACGCGATAAAGAAGCCGCGTTCTATGCGCGACAGGAGGAACGTAATGCAAAAAAACTGGAAGCAAATGCAGATGCAGAAATAAAAGTTCGTAGTTATACCGGCAAGGCCACTTTTTTTGATCAGATCATCACCAGCCTGATAACTGTTTTTACAGGTTTTATGATTGCTTCGCTAATCGCTATACCCATCGGCATTGTGACCGGTTTGAGTAACGGACTTTATCAGGCCATCAATCCCATTGTGCAGTTGTTGAAGCCGGTATCGCCGCTAGCCTGGCTGCCGATTGTCACTATGATAGTGAGTGCGGTTTATGTCACTGATGATCCGATGTTCTCCAAGTCGTATGTAACTTCCGCGATTACAGTCACCTTATGTTGTATGTGGCCAACACTAATTAACACCGCTGTCGGGGTTTCGACCATGGACAAAGATCTGAATAATGTCAGCAAGGTGTTGCGTCTGGGCTGGTTAACCAATATTTACAAAATAGTATTGCCTTCATCGATGCCGATGATTTTTACCGGACTGCGTTTGAGTTTGAGCATTGGCTGGATGGTGCTGATTGCCGCAGAGATGCTGGCGCAGAACCCGGGTCTGGGGAAATTTGTCTGGGATGAATTCCAGAATGGCAGTTCAAATTCACTGGGGCGGATTATCGTTGCGGTAATAGCGATTGGCCTTATTGGTTTTATGCTTGATCGTACGATGTTATTGCTGCAACGTCGTTTTTCGTGGGATAAGACAGCAGTGCTTCGATAATAAATGAATTTATTAAGGAATTAGAATAATGAGTTTTGAACATTTAAATATAGATCACGTATCAATGGAGTTCCCGACACCGAAAGGTGTTTATGTGGCATTAGAAAATGTAAATCTGGTTATTGAAAAAGGTGAATTTGTTTCACTAATCGGACATTCTGGCTGCGGAAAATCGACAGTCTTGAATGTCGTTGCCGGACTTCACCAGGCAACCAAAGGTGGCGTTGTACTTGATGGCAAAGAAGTCAACGAACCCGGGCCAGATAGAGCGGTAGTATTTCAAAATCATTCGTTATTGCCATGGTTAACGTCATACCAGAATGTTGAACTGGCCGTGAAGCAGGTCTTTGGTAAAACAAAAAACAAAAACGAAATGAAGGAATGGATTGAGCATAATCTTGCGCTGGTGCACATGGGGTACGCTATGCATAAACGTCCAGAAGAAATTTCCGGTGGTATGAAGCAACGCGTCGGTATCGCGCGAGCATTGGCCATGCAGCCCAAAGTATTGTTGATGGATGAGCCTTTTGGTGCGCTGGATGCATTAACCCGTGCGCACATGCAGGAATCTTTGATGGAGATCCAGGCTGAGCTAAACAACACCGTGATTATGATTACTCATGACGTCGATGAGGCGGTGTTGTTATCCGACCGTATTGTCATGATGACCAACGGTCCAGCGGCTACCATAGGCGAAATTCTTAAAGTTGAGCTGGAACGTCCACGTAATCGTGTTGAATTAGCTGATGATGCAAAGTACAACTATTATCGCCATAAAGTTCTGGAATTCTTGTACGAACGGCAGCATGTAACCGGAGAAAAACAAGCTGTGAGCAAAAAAGAAGGTAAGTCATCTCAATTAAACGTAGTTAATCCTAGGGTTGCTTGAAGAGTTATACATTCGCATAGTTCGCTGCATTAGTGTGGCATTTTTAGTGAACTTCCTGTTGCTTAAATTAAAGCCTAAGTTTGATTTCGATATATGCACTGACTCTGTGCATGGATAATTTTTATGAGCGCTAATTTGGTGCGATTTTGTTATTGGTGCTGTTAAAAAACCTTGTCATATTCACATTTTTAACATGGCATGAAATTTGTAATAGTGTATTTAACAATATTTATTTCTTGTTTTGGTAAGAGGCTGTAATGAAAGAGAAACTGGTTTTAATAGGCAATGGTATGGCGGGTGTGCGAACACTCGAAGAATTATTCAAACATAGTGATGGCGATAGCAAAGGCTCAGATATATACGATGTCACGGTGATCGGTGCTGAACCACATCCTAACTATAATCGCATTATGCTGTCGCCGGTGTTGGCGAGTGAAAAAACCATTGATGACATTATTCTTAATAGTCTGGACTGGTACAAAGAAAATAATGTTGAGCTGGTGACCGGTGATGCGGTTTCTGAAATCAATCGTGTTAAGCAGTGTGTTATTACCGAAAGTGGTAAACAGATTGACTATGATCGCCTGTTGATTGCCACCGGTTCTAATCCCTTCATTATTCCCGTGCCCGGTGCTGAGAAAGAAGGCGTGATTGGTTTTCGCGATATTCACGATGTTCACACCATGCTTGATGCGGCGCAAAAATATAAAAAGGCGGTAGTCATCGGTGGCGGTCTGCTTGGCCTTGAAGCCGCTAACGGTTTGATGAAGCAGGGCATGGATGTGACGGTGGTGCATTTGCTGGATGCATTAATGGAACGCCAGCTCGATAAGACGGCTTCTGAAATGTTGAAGCTGTCGCTTGAGCAAAAGGGGCTGAGCTTTATGATGCAGGCACAGACTGCGGAAATTGTCGGCGACAAACGTGTGAGCGCGGTCAAGTTTGCTGATGGTTCAGAGGTCGATGCTGACCTGGTGGTGATGGCGGTGGGTATTCGCCCCAGTATCGAGCTTGCACAGAAAGCGGGCATTTATTGTGAGCGGGGTGTGGTGGTGAATGACACCATGCAGACCTACGATCCGAAAATTTATGCTGTGGGTGAATGTGTACAACACCGCAAAGAATGTTATGGACTGGTTGCGCCTTTGTTCGAACAGGCGAAGGTCGCGGCAAATCATCTGGCGAAAATTGGAAGTATACGTTACCAGGGGTCGATGATATCGACAAAACTCAAGGTGACTGGTATCGATTTATTTTCAGCGGGTGAGTTTAATGAAGTAGATGGTGATGAAACGCTGGTGATGCAGGATGCATCATGCGGGATTTATAAAAAGCTGGTAATTCGTGACAACAAGCTGAAAGGTGCTGTGCTATTTGGCGACACTATGGATGGGACCTGGTATTTCCAGTTAATGCGTGATGCAACCAGTATCGCTGATTTTCGTCGCACGATTATGTTTGGTCAGCACGATGTCGGTGATGCCGGGCATGGCGATGTGAGTCGCGTGATGGCATTGCCGGATAGCGCTGAAATATGTGGATGTAACGGTGTCTGCAAAGGCGATATTGTAAATGCAATTACTAAAAAAGGTTTGTTCACGCTGGCTGAAGTTCAGGCGCATACCAAGGCTTCGTCATCATGTGGATCGTGTACCGGTCTGGTGGAAGCAATCCTGGCTTCAACGGTGGGTGATGGTTACGATGCCACGCCGAATAAAAAAGCGATTTGTGCCTGTACCGAACATAGTCACGATGATGTTATTGATGCAATAAAAAAACATGAATTGAAATCAATGCAGGCTGTACGCGAATTCCTGGAATGGAAAACACCTGATGGCTGCGCAACCTGCCGGCCTGCATTGAATTATTATTTGCTGGCGCGATGGCCGGAAGAATATCAGGATGATGCGCAGTCGCGTTTTATAAATGAACGTGCTCACGGAAATATCCAGAAAGATGGAACCTATTCGGTGGTGCCAAGAATGTTTGGTGGTCTGGTTAAGCCTGATGAGTTACGTGCGATTGCAGATGTCTGTGACAAATATGACGTGCCGGAAATGAAAGTCACTGGTGGTCAGCGTATCGATTTATTCGGTGTGCAAAAACAAGATCTACCGTCGATGTGGAAAGACCTGTCAGCAGCCGGTTTTGTATCCGGCCATGCCTACGGTAAGGCGATGCGCACTGTAAAAACCTGTGCCGGCAAAACATGGTGTCGATTTGGTACGCAGGATTCCACCGGCCTTGGCGTAAAACTCGAGCAGCTAACCTGGGGATCGTGGATGCCACATAAATTCAAACTGGCAGTGTCAGGCTGTCCGAGAAACTGTGCTGAAGCCACGATCAAGGATTTCGGCGTGGTCGCAGTGGAGTCTGGTTATGAATTATTAATTGGAGGTAATGGCGGCATAAAAGTACGTGTGACTGATCTACTCACCAAAGTCGAAACGGAAGAGCAGGTGCTGGAATACTGTGCTGCTTTCTGCCAGATGTATCGCGAAGAAGCACATTATCTGGAACGTACAGCACCGTGGGTTGAGCGTGTTGGTTTAAGCAGTATTAGAGATCGTCTGCTGAATAATGAAATTGAGAGATCTGAGTTGGTAGAGCGCTTCAAATTGAGTCAACAGTACGCGCAGGTAGATCCGTGGAAAGCGCGCGCCGAAGGAAAATCTTCATACGAGTTCACCCAGCTGAAAATAGCGGGCTAAAGCAGCTTGAAAACATTTATTTAAAGAGATGGTAATTATGAGTAACTGGATCGAAGTAGTTTCACTTAAAGATATTCCTAAGCTGGGATCAAGAGTGATAGATGTAAATCAGATGAAGATTGCGGTGTTTCGCACTTCGGATGATCGGGTATTTGCGATCAAAAATGCCTGTCCGCACAAGGGCGGGCCATTGTCAGAAGGTATAGTTCACGGAACATCTGTGACCTGTCCATTGCATAACTGGAAAATAGATCTGGCCAGTGGCGAGGCAATAAGTCCGGATCATGGATGTACCAATGTCTTTCCAGTGAAAATCGAAAACGGACAGGTATTTATAGAATTGTTGGTCGCATAATATGCTGTTTGGTCGTAGTAAAAAAAATCCGATAAAGATCGTCGATAAAGGTGTCATTGAATGGAAGTATGCAACCTGTGGTTATTGCTCAACAGGCTGTTCGATTGAAGTGGGACTAAATGAAGCCGGTAAGCCTGTTTCTTCACGGGGTGTTGCAGATGCGGATGTTAACCGCGGCAAGTTGTGTCTGAAAGGAATTTACGAGCATGAGTTATTTGATTCTGCCGGTCGAGGTACAGTACCGAAAAAACGTGATCATTGGCATGAAGACTGGCAGACAACAGATTGGGATACAGCGCTGGATACAACACATGACGAGATTCGTCGAATTCAGGAAAAGCATGGCCGTGATTCATTTGCAATAGTTTCTACGGGTCAGATGCTGACGGAGGAGTTTTATACACTGGGGAAGCTGACTCGCGGACTGATCGGTACGAATAATTATGATGGTAATACCACCTTGTGTATGGCGTCCGCGGTGTCGGGATATAAACGCTCATTCGGTTCTGATGGCCCACCCGGCTGCTACGAAGATTTTGAATATACCGATTGCCTGATTGCCTGGGGTTCTAATCTGCCTGAGCAGCACCCCATTATTTACTGGCGCATGAAAGAGGCGCAGGAAAAACGTAAGTTCCCTTTAATCGTTGTTGATCCTCGCGTGACCATGCTGGCTCAGTTTGCAGACATTCATTTACCCATCACCCCGGGTACTGATGTCGTACTACAGAATGCATTGATGCACGTTATCTTCGATGAACATCTCGAAGATGCTGAATACATAGAAGCTAATACTAATAATGTAGAGGAATTACGCGAAGAGGTTGCTAAGTACAAGCCGAGTATGGCAGCAAAAATATGTGGTATCGATGAAGATACGATTCGAAGCGTTGCGCGGTTATATGCAAATGCGGGTGCCGCTATGTCGATCTGGACCATGGGCATTAATCAATCAACTCACGGCTCCGATGGGGTTGTAGGTATTAATAATCTCGCTTTGATAACTGGCAATATTGGCAAGCCTGGTGGCACGTCTCTCTCCATAACAGGGCAGTGTAACGCAATGGGTACCAGAGAATGGTCTTCATGTTCTGGTCTACCTAACTATCGCATGTTAGAAAATCCACAGGATCGAAAAGACATCGCTGAGTTCTGGAATATCGATGAAGAGTTCCTACCAAAAAAACGCGGTATGTTCCAAACAGATATCTATCATGCGATCGAAACAGGACAGATAAAGGGTTTATGGCTGATTGCAACAAACCCGCTTAGCTCTTTGCCAAATTCGGAACGTGTTCGCCGGGCAATGCAAAAACTTGAGTTCTGTGTGGTGCAGGACTGTTATGAAGATACCGAAAGTGCACAGTATGCACATGTGTATTTGCCCGCAGGCACGTGGGCTGAAAAAGAAGGTGTGATGACCAATACTGAGCGCCGCGTTAATTTAGTTAAACCAATAGTCACACCGCCGGGTGAAGCAAAACCCGACCTGTGGATTTTTAATCAGATGGCTAAGCGTTTTAATACGACTGGAAGAGTTTTCTTTCCTGAAAAATCAGCCGATATCTTTCTTGAAATGGCGAGTATTTCAAAAGGCCGCCTGTCTGATATTTCTGGTATGAGCCACGACTTGATCGAAAAAAATCGTGGCATTCAATGGCCATATACTGGCAGGCAGTTGAGCATGAATGAAACGCCCCCGCAAGGTGGTAAACGTCTATACACTGAAGCAGCCAGTTTTCGCTACGCTGATGGTAAAGCCAAACTTATACCATTACCATTTATAGATAATAATGAAGTGCCTGATGAAAAGTTTCCTGTCTGGCTTAACACAGGGAGGTTGATCGAACATTGGCATGGTCGTACAAAAACTGGAAAAATTGGAAATAATAATAAATATAGCCCGATACCCTTTATCGAAATAAACCCCGATCTCGCGGCGGAATTAGATATTCAACGTGGTGAGTATGTTCGGCTGGTTTCTCGTCGATCCGATGCAGTAGTTATGGCAACACCGACTCAACGTGTACCTAAAAACATGGTGTTCCTGCCGTTCCATTTTCACGACTGTGCTAATCGGTTAACGCTTGGCTTGCTTGATCCTCATTCGCGACAGCCCGCTTACAAACAATCGGCCGTAAGAATAGAAAAACTCGACGACCAGAAAGCGGCAGCAAAGCTTAGTATGGAAATGCGCGCGTTCTAAATAAGGTGGATTATTACTGTGTTTAAAAAAAGAGAAAACGAACCTGCGTACGCACTGTTGAATGATGCAAGCTGTCAAACACTTAATAGATACGGCCATACTATCAATACCGTAGAAGCAGGAGATGTAAGACGTGATCAGTCGTTAAACATAAACGATGATAACAGTATTAGTGCAAATCCTAATCGATATAAGCAACATGGATTTTATTTTAATGCGGATAACTGTATAGCCTGCCATGCTTGTGAAGCGGCCTGTAGCGAAAAGAACGATAACCCGGCACACATTTCATTTCGATCAGTTGGATTCGTAGAAGGCGGTACCTACCCTGCTTACCAGCGTATTAATATATCCATGGCGTGCAATCATTGCGATGACCCCGTATGCTTGAAAGGTTGTCCAACGAGAGCCTATACAAAATATGCTGAATACGGTGCAGTGTTGCAGGACCCTGATATTTGTTTTGGCTGTGGCTACTGTACATGGGTATGTCCTTATAACGCACCACAACTTGATCCTGTAAAAGGCCAGGTCAGCAAATGTAATATGTGTGTTGATCGACTAGAGGTTGGTTTGAAACCTGCCTGTGTATCAGCCTGCCTGGGTAATGCGCTAGACTTTGGTGTCATTGAAAATATTCCTGTAAATCGAGTTCAGGCAAAAACGGAAATACCCGGGTTTCCACGAACAGACATTACCCACCCTAATATCCGGTTTCAGCAGACACGAACCCCGCAACGAGACATGAGTCGTGTTGATCAGAACCCAGTGAAATATCACCGGCAGCAAAATTCTGAAAGCTTCAATCCAGTCGTCGATATGAAGCATGGCGTTGAACGTGAGTGGAACTGGACCAGATTACTAGGTTCGCATGAGAATGCACATATTGCTTTTACCCTGAGTGCGCAGACCGTGATGGCTGCATTTTTAATATTATTAACAGGTTGCTGGTTTGAGCCTGTAGCCAGTTTTCAATCAAGCAGTGCGATGATGCCGAGTCTGTATTTTATGTTTGTACTGATCAGTTTTGGTTTGTTCAAGCTGAATATGCATCTGGGTAAACCAGAGCGATTCTATCGTGGTTTTTATAACTTGAAGCATTCGCCAGTCAGTCGTGAAATTGCAGGTGTGTCTTTATTTTATACCGGTCTGATAGGCTATATATTCTTCGCACATTTTAATCATGGTTACACACAGATTTTACAAATACTATTCGCAGGTATCGGTGTGCTGGGCGCTGGTTTCGGTGGTTATTTTATGTATAAGTTATATCGCATTGAAGCTCGCCCATTCTGGAACCACTGGTATACGGCGGCAAGTTTTTGTGCGACGGGACTGGTGTTAGGCTCACTACTATTAGCTGTTATTGCGTTACTATTTTCCAGTATGACAGTGGGGCTTGGTCAGGTATTGCTGAGTATGGTTGTAGTGGGGTTGGTGCTCGATCTTGCTGGGCTGACTGCGCATGCGAGAAGTCTGCAGTCGAGCAGTAGCGAAGGCGCAGCCTCTTTCTACCTGCAAACTACGCGATATGGTAACGCATATTGGTTGCGCAATAGCTTGCTTGTAGTGGCCTTGTTGCTGGCCATATACATGCTATTGAGTACTAATCATACTGTGTTTACCTATAGCGTCTTAACAGTTATTGCACTCGCCAGCCATATAATCAGTCGTGCATTATTTTATGTGGTAGTCATACCCACGACTATGCCAGGCGCATTCTTCTGGAAAAATCAGGGCTTTGTTGAGCATGCCAGAGAAGTCGGACTGGTTGATATGCCCCAGCTAGGTGTTGTACATGAAAGGCATCACGCTTTTAATATTAGTGAACTAGTGGAAACAATTAAAACAACAACGATGAAGCAAAAATTTTCTCAGCTTCGCAGTATCTTTACAGGATAAGTGAGAAATATATAAGATTTTTTTGTAGCCCGAATGAAGAAGGTAGTTTCAATGGTTAGAAAAAGCATTCATCACCACATAGGTGGCTAATTTATATTAAACAATGCTTTGGCGTTAAGACTGGTTTGTTGCGCAATTTCTTCTTTCTCTTCCTTCCTTAGTTTGCATAAGACGTCAAATATTTCTACAAGATAAGCCGGCTCATTGCGCTCACTTTTGTGTGAGGCGTCCGGTTGGTCGGGGGCGTCGGTTTCTATCAGTAATGAAGAAAGCGGAAGCTGTCCGGCGAGGTGGTGTAATTTATGGGCACGTTCATAAGTGATGGCGCCGCCGAGGCTAATGAGAAAACCTGTTTCAATTAACTGCATCGCCTGTTCATAACTGCCGGAGTAACTATGTACCATGCCGCGTAGTCCGGGACGGGCGCGTAGTTGTTTAATAATATCTTCGGTAGCGCGAACAGAGTGTATGACAACTGGAAGGTTATTTTCGAGAGCGATATCCAGTTGTGTTTCAAAAAAATGTAACTGTATTTTTTTGTCAGTTTGCTCCGGGCGATAGTCAAGACCGCATTCTCCAATAGCAACACAGCGGTTCGTTACAACCTGTTGTTTTAGTTTTTCGAGATCGTTTTCATTGTGCTGATTGGCCCAGTATGGGTGCAGGCCGTAGCAGGGGTGCAGATTTTTATTCCGATCGCACAGCATTTGTATGTCCGGCCAGTTTTGTGTCGATACCCCGGGTATGATGATATCAGTGATGTTATTTTCTCTGGCGCGCGCTAAAACATCTGCGCGATCGTCATCAAAGACTTTGAAGTCGAGGTGGCAGTGGCTGTCGATTAAAGAAAATTTAGACATGACATTAGTGTACTACGTGAAAACGCACTGGCAATAAAAAAGGCCGGCATTTAGCCGGCCTTTTAGAATCACGCAGTAATGATGAATTAGCGAGCTTTTTTCGCTTTTTCGATCATGTCATGAATGATTGGAGTCAGGATCAATTCCATGGCCAGGCCCATTTTGCCACCAGGAACGACCAGCGTGTTACGGCGTGACATGAATGAATCTTTAATCATGCTCAAAAGGTGAGGGAAGTTGGTGTTGAACTTACTAGGATCGCGGAAACGAATGACAATGAAGCTTTCATCCGGTGTAGGAATATCGCGAGCAATAAACGGATTTGATGTATCAACAGTGGCGACGCGCTGGAAGTTGATGTCGGTGCGTGAGAACTGTGGTGTGATGAAGTTGATGTAGTCCGGCATACGACGCAGGATGGTGTCTACAATCACTTCTTCCGAGTAGCCGCGCTCGGCGTTATCACGATGGATTTTTTGAATCCACTCAAGATTGACGCTGGGAACAACACCGACCAGCAGGTCAACGTGTTGCGCAACATTGGCTTCATCACAAACTACGCCGCCGTGCAGGCCTTCATAGAACAGCAGATCAGTGTTAGTTGGAATGTCTTCCCAGGGAGTGAACTGACCTGGGTTCAGGCCTTCATAAGGTACGGCTTCTTCGTCGCTGTGCAGGTAAAGGCGTTTTTTGCCGGTGCCTTTTTCAGCATAGCTTTTGAAAAGTTCTTCAAGTTTGTCGAATACATTGGCATCTGGACCAAAATGGCTGAAGTTGTTGTTGCCTTTTGCTTCTGCTTCAGCCATCGCTACTTTCATGGCAGCACGGTCGTAGCGGTGAAAGCTATCGCCTTCGATGACGACCGGGGTGATGGATTCGCGGATGAAAATGTGTTCAAACGCTTTTTTTACGGTAGAGGTGCCAGCGCCTGATGAACCAGTAACGGCAACAATGGGGTGTTTATGAGACATGGTGTACTCCTGTTATATATCTTTAAGAATCTGTTATCTGGAGGCCGTTGTTGATTCGTATAGCTTAATTAGGCCAACTCGCAAAAAGGACGATATTGTAACTGTTTTTGTTCTTTTCAGCGATAGTGCTGGTGATAGTCAATTATCCAGATATTTTGGGTAGTGGTGAGGCATAAAGTTGCTATAACTATATTAATGATATATTTACAAAGGTTGAGATAGCATTATTAGCCTTAGCCTTATCTTGACTGTTAGAATATGCTTATACTCATAGTTCATGATATTGTTTGAATTAAGTTTTTGTGGCTCAGTAACTCGTTGATTCTGGATGAGGATTAGAAATGTTTGATTTAAAGGCGTTGTTGTCGAACCCTTTTCGTTTATTGCCGTTTATGGCATGGATTGGAAATTGCAAAAATCCCAAAATACTTCAGGCCGATGTTATTGCGGGCATCACCGTGGCACTGGTACTGGTGCCGCAGTCGATGGCGTATGCGCAATTGGCCGGATTACCGCCATATTATGGGTTGTACGCCTCCTTCCTGCCCGGTATCGTCGCGGCGTTATTTGGCTCATCGCGTCAGCTGGCTACTGGTCCAGTGGCGGTAGTTTCCTTGATGACGGCGGCGGCGCTGGAGCCTCTGGCTTTGTCACCTGAGCTGTATGTGGTTTATGCCTTATCAATGGCCCTGATGGTTGGTATTTTTCAGTTATCTCTGGGTGTGTTGCGACTGGGTGTACTAGTGGACTTTCTATCTCATCCGGTGGTGATTGGTTTTACTAATGCGGCAGCGATCATTATTGGTACCTCGCAGCTCAGTAAAATTTTTGGTGTGGTGGATTATGCAAAAGGTGAGCACCAGTACGAAACCATCTGGAATGTGATAGTGGCAGCGACCACTGACACGCACATGCTGACACTAGGTATGGGGCTGCTGGCGATCGCCATTATGGTAACCCTGAAAAAGCTGGTACCAAAAGCACCTAATGTGCTTATTGCGGTAGTGGTGACCACGATTCTTTCAGCGAGTATGGGCTTTGCCGAGCAGGGTGGCCGTGTGGTTGGTGAAGTGCCAGCTGGCCTCACGATGCCCGTATTGCCTACAGGTGTTCAGTGGGACGTGCTGGTGCAGCTGATGAGTACTGCCGTTATTATTGGCATTATCGGTTTCATGGAAGCGATTTCGATCGCCAAGGCGATGGCGACACAGACTCGTCAGCGTCTCGACCCTAATCAGGAATTGATTGGTCAGGGCCTGGGTAATCTGGTTTCTGGGGTATTCCAGGGTTATGCGGTTTCCGGTTCATTCTCTCGTTCAGCGGTGAATATCAGCGCGGGTGCAATTACCGGCTTTTCATCAGTCGTAACCGGTATTGTAGTTGGCGCAACCTTGCTGTTCTTAACGCCTTTGCTTTACCATTTGCCGCAGGCAACTTTGGCGGCGGTGATCATGATGGCAGTGATTAACCTGGTGAAAGTTCGTCCAATTATTGATGCATGGAAAGTGCAGCCGCATGATGGCATGGTTGCAATTGTCACTTTTGCATTAACATTGATTGTTGCGCCTCATCTGGAAACAGGTATCGTGGTCGGCGTGATTTTGTCACTGGGACTGTTCCTGTTCCGCACCATGCGTCCAAATATTGCGGTACTGTCGCGACACACTGATGGTACGTTACGTGATGCCGAAGTAGCAAAACTGGATACCTGTGAAAATATTTCGGTAATTCGATTTGATGGGCCATTGTACTTTGCTAATACGGGTTTCTTTTTTGATACCATTCTCGACAGGGTCGCTAAAAAGCCCGATCTCAAATTTCTCATCATTGATGCAGAAGGTATTAATGAGGTGGATGCAACCGGTGAGGAAATGCTGCATGAGCTGGTAACGCGTCTTGATTCGTTGGGTATCGAACTGTTGATCGCACGTGTTAAAAAACCGGTGATGGATATCCTCAAGCGTTCCGGTTTTGTTGAGCACTGGGGCAGGGATAAATTCTTCCGTTTGCGCACGCATGCGTTTAATTATGCCTGGGGCAAGCTGGAAGAAGGTCATAAGGATACCTGTCCGTTGCACGTTGCCACACCTTTAAGCGATGAAGAGGCGTTAGAGAAAGCAGAAGCAGAAGAAGCTATGACGACGATTGTAACTACGGTAGAAAAACTCAAAGAAGATTCTGAGGATCAGAAGCGTAGGGCTGATGATTTGCCGGATAGTTAAAAAGTTGTAATAAAAAAGCGCTGTTTACATCAGTCCTTTTTTTCGTAAACCATATCCCAGACACCGTGGCCGAGCTTCAGGCCGCGGCGCTCAAATTTGGTCTCAGGGCGTAGGCCTTCAGCTGAAACAAAATGGGCTTCACCGGCGACATTGAAAAAGCCGGTGTGCTGATCCATGACTTCCCGCATATGTTCGGCATAGTTCTGCCAGTCGGTGGCCATGTGAAAGTGGCCGCCTACCTTCAGGTGTTTACGTATAAGTTCGCCAAAATCATCCTGCAGAATACGACGTTTGTGGTGGCGCTTTTTGTGCCATGGGTCGGGGAAAAACAGCTGCACCCGGTCAAGTGAGTTTTCCGGAATCTGTTTATTGAGTACTTCAACGGCATCGTGACGCATCACGCGCAGATTGCTGATGCCGGCCTGCTGCGCGCCGTGGATCAGATGACCCACGCCGGGCGTGTGGACTTCAATACCAAGAAAATCACGCTCAGGGTGGTTAATCGCCTGTTCCAGCAAGGATTCGCCGTTGCCGAAGCCGATTTCAAGGGTGATGGGCGCCTGGCGTCCAAAAATTGCGTCGAAATCCAGCAGCGTATCGCTGTAGTCGATGCCGTATTGTAGCCAGTGACTATCGAGTGCTTTTTGCTGTGCGGGCGTTAACCGGCCTTGTCGCAGCACAAAGCTGCGAACCGGTCGATAATATTTTTCCGCATTTTCTTCACTCACAGTGGCTTAAAAGAACAGGCCTTCGATCGGTGAGGAAGCCGAGGCGAAGCGTTTTCTCGGCATGCGGCCCGCTAAAAAGGCTTCACGGCCGCCTTCAATGGCCTTTTTCATGGCTGAAGCCATGAGCACCGGATTCTGCGCTGCCGCAATGGCGGTGTTCATCAGGATGCCGTCACAGCCCAGTTCCATAGCGATAGCTGCATCGGAAGCGGTGCCCACACCGGCATCGACGATAATAGGTACATTGGCATTTTCGACGATGGTGAGAATGTTGTAAGGGTTACGGATACCCAGGCCCGAGCCGATGGGGGCGGCCAGTGGCATGACGGCTGCGCAGCCGATATTTTCTAATCGCTTGGCGATTAAGGGGTCATCGCTGGTATAGACCATGACGTCGAAGCCGTCCTTGACCAGTATTTCAGCGGCCTCCAGTGTGGCGGTGATGTCGGGGAACAGGGTTTTTTCGTCACCGAGCACTTCCAGTTTGACCAGGCTGTGGCCGTCGAGCAGCTCACGCGCCAGGCGGCAGGTGCGCACGGCATCTTCAACGGTGTAGCAGCCGGCGGTGTTGGGCAATAAGGTGTACTGGTCGGGCGGCAGAATATCCAGCAGATTGGGCTCATCCGGGTTTTGACCAATATTGGTGCGGCGGACAGCAATGGTGATGATTTCCGCGCCGCTGGTTTCAATGGCCTGCCTGGTTTCTTCGTTATTTCTGTATTTGCCGGTGCCGACCAGTAGACGTGACTGATAAGTCTTGCCGGCGATGATCAGGGGTTTATCTTGTTTTAATGGTGCTGTTTCTGATGTCATAATGATGTTTCTGGTTGTCTGGTGCGTACTTAAAAAGCGAATTTGTGTCGAAAGCGCTTTAACCGCCGCCGATGGCCTGGACAATTTCTACTTTATCGCCCTGTTTGAGCGTGTAACTGGCATGCTCACTGCGTGGGATAATCTGCTGATTAACCTCGATAGCCAGGCGCTTGTTCTCAAGCTGCAGCATTGTGATCAGCTGCTGGAGATTGAGACCATCATCCAGGGTGCGTTGTTCGCCGTTGATTGCAATATTCATGGGGATTGGATTGTACACGATTATGGTGAAATGAAAGAGAGGCGGAAGTTTATGGCTAACTATTAATGATGGTTTTTTAACGATTAAGGTAAATTTCAGGGGATATTGTGCTATAGATTGGGCTAATTATGGTATTTAGAGTGTTTTGCAAAAAATCTCAATTCTGGGATAATCTAAAATTAGTAAATTTCTGGTAAGTGGAGAATATGGAAAAATTAAGAATTTTATGTGCGGTTATGGTTTTTTTCATGGGCTTGCCGGTTGAAACATGGGCGGAAGCTAATCCTTTTGAGAAAGAGGTAAATGTTAATATCGGTAGCGACAAAGAATGGTTGATTAAAGATAAGACAGTTACCCGTTCAGGTTCTGATACTAGTGATTTTTATCACATTTTTTATGATCAGAAACAACTACGTTTACGTATTACAGGTGATGCAGAAGATAGTGAGGCTTCGGCACGACAATATCAGCAATTTGCCGTAGAAGATATTCTGGTGGATGGAGAACGCTTACCGCTTTTTCAATGGTGTTTAATTAACCAGCCAAAACATTCCCGCTATTTACAGCAAGGTCTGAGGGTCAAACAGGATGTATGCGTTAATCAGGGAGAGAAAGGCGCATTTGTTATGCGCTTGAATGCAGATACCTTGGATGCTTTAGAAAAAGGCAAGACATTGAGCTTCAAGATAAAACCTTTCCGTTCGTCAATCAATGTGAATTTTGATATTTCTGATTTTTCAGAAGCAGCAGCCAAGCTAAATGCCAAAGTGATACCAGTTCAAAAAGAACAAGCACCTGTCACTGTTGAAAAGAAAGTGGTAACACCAAAAATATGTAAGGCAAACCCTCCAAAAGATTTTATTAAAATCAAACCTGTTGATTATGCCTGTGATGATGCCGCAGCAAAAGCTAGAGCAGAGGCAAATATTGAAGCAGTAGTTACAAAAGAGCGTGAGCTTAAAGCGAAATTGATCGCAGAGAATGAACGTAAACGTAAGGAAGAAGAGGCAGCTAAAAAGGCTAAGGAGCTCGCCGATATAAAAGCTAAAGAAATGCAGGCGGCATTAGAAGCATCAGCCGCAGCCGCGGAGAAAGAAATGAACGCTGAGATCACCAGCAAAATGCTGGCTGTCTGTGAGAAGAAATGGGCGAAAGGTGAGCACCGTTGTTATTGCGAAAAATATATTGACAAGGCGCCAGCGGGAATTGTCTCTGATCCTTCTTGTGCGACACCTAAATAGTTAAATTTTTATTTTTGTCTTGCTATATTTCAATCTAATCTTTTATAAGGTTATTGCGTGAGTTTTGTCGCGCAATAACTTCTTTTTTTCAAGTTAAATCCGTCATGCCAGAATGTATAATTATTGGCGGTGGTGTCATTGGGATGATGACAGCACGCGCACTGCATCTTTCAGGAATGGAAGTGCTTTTATTAGAGCGTGGCCCATTGGGTGGTGAGTCATCCTGGGCAGGTGGTGGTATTATCTCGCCGCTGTATCCATGGCGATACCAGGATTCGGTTAACCGTCTGGCTCAGCATAGCAAGATGCTATACCCGGATCTGGTCTCCTGTTTGCATGATGAAAGTGGTGTCGATTGTGAACTGATTAATAGCGGTTTATTGGTGGTGGATCGGTATGATCGCGAGCTGGCATTAAACTGGTCGAAACTGTGGTCTGAGAATGTTCAGTCGCTGACTGATCGGCAAGGTTTATTATCTGTTGAACCTGCTTTGGCGAAAGAGATTGAACAGGCGCTTTGGATGCCTGATGTGATGCAGGTCAGAAATCCCAATATTATTAAAGCACTGCGGGGCAGTTTTGATCGCCTGAATATTGCTTATCGTGAGCATGCATCTGTACAGGATATTGTTGTGCACTCAGGTCGAGTCAAAGGTGTTTGTGTTGGCGATGAAGAACTCGGTGCTGATCGTGTTATCGTCGCAGGCGGCGCCTGGAGCGCAGGTTTAATTGATGCAGTGCGACACATTGATGTTGAGCCGGTCAAAGGCCAGATGATTATGTTCAAAGGCGAGCCTGATTTAGTAAAACGAATAGTGTTATCTGATGGGCATTACATCATTCCAAGACGAGATGGCCGTGTGTTAGCAGGGAGCACACTGGAAAAAACAGGCTTTGATAAAACTACATCGGAAGTCGCGCAGAAAATTTTACGTGAGATAGCGGTATCATTGGTACCTGTATTGGCATCATTGCCAGTTGAGCGACAATGGGCTGGATTAAGGCCGGGCACAGAAAATGGCGTACCTTATGTATGCGCCATTGATGATGTTGAAGGTTTATATTTACATGCAGGGCATTATCGTAACGGTATTGTGCTGGGGCCAGCTTCGGTGCAGTTAATGACGGAACTGGTGCTGGGCAAGGAGACGTTTTGTGATGCATCTCCTTATAAGGTGGCAGCTTTACATTAAGGCAGTTTGATATACTGTCACCTCTGCAAAGCATTTTTTAAATAATGCCGGAATAGCTCAGTTGGTAGAGCGCATCATTCGTAATGATGAGGCCCGCGGTTCGATTCCGCGTTCCGGCACCATTCAATGATGACAAATATAATTTAAGTGTTTTTTATTAGAAGCAGGGTTTTATCGGCGCATCTTTAAAACGCTGAATGCTTTCAATGATTTCTTTTTTTGCGTCTTCTACGGGATACCAGCCTTCAATTTTTACCCACTTGTCTTTTTCTAGATCTTTGTAGTGTTCAAAGAAGTGTGAGATTTGTTTTAATAATGTTGGTGGCACGTGATCCACGGTTTTGATATGGGTGTAACATGATGATAAATTATTCAAAGGAACGGCCAATATTTTTGCATCAGGCCCCGATTCGTCGGTCATCTGTAATACACAAACTGGACGGCACTGAATCACAGAGCCACTAATCAGTGGCACAGGGGTAATTACTAGAACATCAACCGGATCACCATCTTCTGATAGTGTATGGGGAACGTAGCCATAGTTGCAGGGATAATGCATAGCGGTGTCCATAAAGCGATCAACAAACATAGCACCAGTTTCTTTGTCGATTTCGTATTTAACTGGATCACTATGCGCGGGTATTTCTATGATGACATTAATTTCATCAGGTATTTTTTGTCCAGGAGTAACTCGGTCAAGGTTCATGGCAATCTCAAAAGGTTTGTAATATACGTGATAATTTTAACAGTAATTGCTTATATAGTAACCACGTACTCAAGATGTGTATTGTCCTGAAGCCCTTGATGGACATGCGATTGGCAGAATAAAGAGGTTTTATAATTCGAAATGTAGTGTGTGTCAGTATTTTAAATCGTAAAAAACAACCGCTTATCTGTTATATGTCGCTCCTTATCTCTTCGCTCTGGCAAGTGCTTTTATTTGGACCTAAATTATGATCATGAAAAAATATTCGGGATACTCGTTAGTTGAATTGATGGTAGCACTGGTCGTGCTGGGAATTCTCATGTCTGTGGGCGTACCGAAGATGCTGGTTTTCTTCGAGGGCAACAGAATGGTTGCCAATGCTAATGATCTGCTCGCTGGTTTGCATATTGCGCGTAGCGAAGCGATTAAAACAGGCTTCAGGGTCAGTATATGCAAAAGCAAAAATGCTGATACTGCTGCGCCGACGTGTGACACTGCGGCAACCTGGGATCAGGGCTGGTTTGTTTATGAGGAAGGTAAGAATGCGGGCAATGTAATAGGTGCATACGACAAGAATTCCGATGGTGCTATTTTAAGAGTTAACACCGGTGTCGAAGGTGACGATGTGACTATTACTACTGATAGTTCATCTATTGCTGATTATGTTTCATTTACTTCACGAGGCGTGCCCAAGCTAAGCGGTGGTGTTAGTCAGTCGGGTGTATTTCGAATCTGTGACTCTCGTGGTATGACCAACGCGGCAGGCAATGTTGTTGCACGAGGTGTCGTATTGGGTGTTTCGGGTCGAGCTCGTACTACAAATGATGCAACTAAGATTGGTGCATGCTTATGATACGGCAACATAAAAAAATTATGTTTAGACAAAAAGGTTTTACTTTAATAGAGGCTTTGGTCGCGTTCCTTATCTTATCTGTGGGCATGCTGGGTATTGCTTCTTTACAGCTAATTTCACTGAAAGCAGGGCATACAGCAGAATTGCGTACCGTGGCGGTGATTAAGGCTGAAGAAATGTTTGAGCGCATCCGCAATAACCCTGTTGTTCTCGATCCAACTAATCCAGATGCAGCTGGAAGTACTTACATTTCTTCTAATACTGATACCGGGACGAGTTATGGATGTAAGAATGCCGGCGCGGCAGTAACAATGTGTAGTTTTGCTCAAATAGCACAAGATGATATTTATAACTGGAAGGCAGATTTGCTCGCCAACATGCCAGGTGGCACCACGGCAAGTATTGATGTGGTGCCTAAATCGCCCGGTCCGTTACCATTGGCTACGGTTACCATAACGATAAACTGGAAGGAAAGAAATCAGGAAGCACAAACTATGGATAATATGAGTTATAGCGCTGCTGCCCATATATGTGATAACACAACGTGTTGAGCTTGAGGTATAACATGAATACTAGTTGCTTAACCCCCAAACGTTCATCAGGTTTTTCTCTTATCGAGATGATGTTGGCCATGTTGATTGGTTTGGTGATCATGGGTGGCGTAATGAAGCTCTATACATCAACACGTGATACCCAGCGCAGCAGCGAAGATCAGCTGGCCTTGTTGGGTGATGCGCGTTTTGCGATAGAAACAATTGCTTATGATTTGCGGCATACGGGACTGTGGGGTAGGCAGAATCTTACTTCAGTAGTTGCCTGTCAAAAATCAGGTGCAAAAACATACGCATGTCCTGCTGTGTTGCCGGCAGCGACATCTGATTGTGCGAGCGAAGAATATATAAACCTTGAACGTGCCTTGTTTGCTGCTGATAATTCCAATCCTTATTCGGCAACCTGCGCAAATCAATCCTACAAGGCGGGCACGGATGTATTAAGTTTACGATACGCCGATACTAACAAACTGGATGATACAGTTTTATCAGCGAGCCAGGCTTATATACGCACAACAACGAATGTAGGCATGTTGTTTCTGGGGCCAAATTTTCCAGCTTCACCTTATAAAGAGTTAGCGGATGTTGCTGATCCCACTAAGAGAAAATATTCCAATCATCTGCTAGTTTCACGTGTTTATTATGTGAGTGACTATACCGATGCGCCAGGTGATGGTCTGCCTTCCCTGCGTCGGGTTGATCTACAAGCAGGCCCGCTTATGCAGAGTGAAGTTATGTTGCCGGGTGTTGAGGACTTTCAGCTTGAATTTGGCGTTGATATTGGTGCTAACGGCGTAAAGGATGCAAAGCTTACAGATGGTCAGGTGGATAGCTATGTGAGCGCCGATGGCGTGGCTAATTGGGATGGCGGTGAAGTGGTTGCGGTTAGGGTATGGTTGTTGATGCGTTCTGATCGCAAGGATAGAGATGGCATCGGTGGGGCGCAAACATTCACTATTGCTGGGGCGCCACCGGTTACATTCAATGATGGTTATCGCCGCTATCTGGTGTCTAGCGTGGTAAAACTGCGCAATGCCTTCCAGATTGACTTACAGAAAGCAGGTAGCTAAATATGAATGTTACTAATCAATCTTTCAAGAGAAACGCTTCGCCACTAAGGCTAAAAAAACAGACAGGTGTTGTGCTGGTCATGGCGCTAATCATGTTACTGGTGTTGACGATTATTGGCGTTTCGTCGATGGGTGGATCAACACTGGAAATGAAGGTGGCGGGTAATATGCAGCAGCGTAATATTGCTTTTCAGGCCACACAATCAAGGCTGGCATTCGCTGGATCAAGTGGTGCACCAAACCCTGTTGATTATCTTATTCCTATACCCGATACAAGTAACCCACCCGTACAGACCTGCAATCCTACAGATTCACCGCCATGTCCTGACGGTCCGGGCTGGGTAGCCACGGCGGAGGTGATTTACCTTAGTTGTGCCAAAGGTAGTGGTAATAGTCTTGAAGCGGGTAAAGGTGTTTCTTATCGAACATTTGAAATTAAAGCGAATGGACAAACGCCAACAGGTTCATCAAGGTCTGTTCAGGTTAGTGCTATGCGATACCCTGTAAAAGGGTGTGGAGATGAAATGTTATGAAGCTGACAATTAAAATTTTATGTGTGGTCTCGGTATTTTTAAGTTCGTATGCCATTGCTGAAGAGCACCCTTTTGTGCCTCATGTGACTCATGTGTTGAGTATTAAGCTCAGCAATGATCGAACTGGAATTATTAAAAATGTTGAATGTGTAGGCTGCGATTTCACCATAGTTAATATTACACCGAAAACTAAAGCTTATAAAAATGGCATTGAAGTCGATTTGCTGGAAGCAAAAATGCAGGCAGGTAAACCTGCGTTGGTGTCGTTTAATCCTGAAACAAGAGAAGTACAAACTATCAGATGGTCTGAGTAGTTAATGGTCTGAATAGTTAGTTGAGATTTACAAAGAGGTTCGTCATGAAAAACATGTGCACACGGATAAAAAAAGCTTCAATTGGATTTATGCTGGCTTGTTGCCTGGCAGCGCCTGTATTTGCGGACGATATCGAAATTTATACCGATGTGAATCTGCTGGGCCCTCTCGCGGAGCCTAATATTATGTTTGTGATGGATTCATCAAGCACCATGGGCAATACTCTGCCAGCACCTGTCGCTTATGACTACCAGGTTACTTATGATCTGGCGGGCGGATACGATCCAGGTAAAATCTATTACACCACTGATGGTTCGACTCCAGCGACGAATGGTGATTTTTTTGACTGGGCCGCTAATCACTGTGATCATGCTGTAAGAGAGTATGTGGGTACAGTACGGGGTAGTGCCTACACAGGATCTTTATATACCGTCGGTATGTATTCAGGGCAAATTGCACAATTTTATGACCAGTCAGGTAAGCAGTTCTGGCGTCCCTTGTCTACCAATAATGCCACCACACAAGCCTATCCTATAGAGTGTTATCAGGACCATGGTATTCATGGCAGTAATACCGGAGCGAATAATTATATTGCCAACAAACCGGACACAACTAGTGGTTGGGCGGTTACTGATACTGGCGTAGCTGCAGTCATCTGGGCCAACAATGCGAATAATTACACTTTATTTACCGGCAATTATTTAAATTATCTGGTTGATCCTGCCGTTATTGGCAGTGCAATTCAGATTTCTCTGTTTGATCAATTGAAAAAAGCTATCCAGGATCTGGTGGATGCTTCTTCTAATATCAAGATTGGCCTGATGCAGTATGACAGAAGAATCAATTTAATTGGTGGCGTTGACCATGGTGGTGAAGGTGGCCCCGTCATTTATCCGGCGTTGAGTGTGAACCTGTCACGTGCCGACTTCAAGAATCGTCTGGGTAATATGCAAATTGGTACTGACCCGGTTATTGCAGAGACTTATTTTGAGACCCTGAAATATTTTGGTGGTGCCGAGGCTCATTATGGTACGAATTCGCTACCCAGTAATCAGGTCGGCAGTATGGATCCGGGTAATGTGAATTACGAAACACCGATTACTGAAACCTGTCAGAAAAATTACATCGTCGTAGTCTCGAATGGATTGTCAAGTTACGACTATCTGGATGCAGCTAAACAAGGATCATTACCGGGTTTCGTCAATGGTCCACTGGAGTGTAATTCAGCGCCTTATACGCCGGGTTACTCTAACTATTATGATATGACCAGTGCAGCCACGATGGAGACATCATCTGAGACATATACTATTGATAACTGCCTGGATGAAATGGCTGAGTGGGCATTGAATAACGATGTTGCGCATCGCACTGATATTGCGGCACATGATGGTGAGCAAAATATAACCACTTATACAATAGGTTTTGCTTTCGATTCTAGTGCTTCGCTGGTATTGAAGGCAGGTGAGCAGTTGCTGAGAGACACGGCTAAACGAGGCGGTGGTAAATTTGTGACAGCAAGTGATGGTGCACAACTCGCCAGTGTTTTGAATGAACTGGTTGCGGAAATTCTCAAGGTTAATGCAACTTTTTCATCACCGGCGGTATCGGTGAATGCATTTAACCGCGCCACTAATCTCGATGATCTTTTCTTTACCCTGTTCAAACCAACCGATGGTGAGCACTGGGAAGGTAATCTAAAGAAATTCAAGCTGGAGTTTGCAAGTGGTGTACCATTTGTCGCTGACGCAAATCATAATCCAGCCATTGATGGTATCACGGGTTTCTTTAAAGATACTTCGGTGAGTTATTGGACACAGGCGGTGGATGCACCAGACGGGGCTGAAACTGCGAAAGGTGGTGCGGCGGGCATGCTTTCAGTTTCGCCAGCGCGAAATGTTTATACATTTACCGGTACTTACTCAGGGACTACGGGTGTACTGACACCGAGTACTACTGATTTAACATCGGCGAGTAATGAGTTAAGTGTATCAAATGCCGCAGTGACGGATACTCTGCTTGGTACAGTTGGTTATCTGCCCTTTATTACTCCTGTACCCTATAGGGAATCCTTACTTGACTGGGCCTCAGGCATTGATGTTTTTGATAATGATGGTGATGGATCAATAATAGATGCTCGCCGGGTGATGGGAGACCCGCTGCATGCAGAACCGGCTTTGGTTCAGTATGGTGAGTTGACGGGTAATGTCCCTGATCTGGTTGCTTACGTTGCAACTAACGACGGTTATTTACACGCATTTAATACCATTACAGGCGTGGAGCACTTTGCTTTTGTTCCACAGGAGATGTTACCAAAGCTGAAGAATATTTTTGAAGATACAGGTGTTAATGGTAAAGCCTATGGTCTGGATGGCAATGTAGTATCGTGGATTAATGATGCGAACAACGATGGTACGATTACAGGCGCAGGGGAGCATGTTTATCTCTATTTCGGTATGCGCCGAGGTGGTCGTTATATTTATTCCATGGATGTTACTAACAGAAATGCACCTACCTTACGTTGGGTGATAGAAGGCGGCACCGGTGATTACGCTGAATTGGGTGACACCTGGTCATCGCCCAACATTGAAAAAATTAAAACCGGGCCTGGTGCCACCGATTATAAAGTAGTTCTGATTTTTGGTGCGGGCTATGATGTTAATCAGGATAATTTGATAACACGTGGTACAGATACCGTGGGCCGGGGTATTTTTATTGTTGATGCGACCACTGGTGAAATGCTGTGGCGTGCAGGTCCAGATGGTACCGCAGACTTACAATTGACTGATATGCTGTATAGCATTCCCGGTCGAATCAAACCACTTGATGTTGATGGTGATGGTTATGTTGATCGATTGCTCGCGGGTGATATGGGCGGTCAACTCTGGCGTATTGATATTGATAATGATGCAAATACGGCATCTACTCTGGCAATAACTGGAGGCCGGATCGCTGATCTGGCATTAGATGGCAGCGTTAATGACAATCGTCGTTTTTATAATCCACCAGATGCGGCTATTATACTTCAGCAAGGTCAGGCACCTTACATTGCAATTGTTGCTGCCTCAGGGTACAGAGCGCATCCACTGCAAACAGATACGCATGATCGTGTTTATATGATTCGTGATTATGATGTGTATAATGCGCCTGCAGGAAGCCCTCCTGTTTATACCACGATAACTGAAGCTGATCTATTTGATACCACGCAGAATGATATTGGACAAGGTACGAAGGTTCAAATTGATGCGGCGAAGACCTCTTTGAATGGTGCTAAAGGCTGGTATATTACGCTTCAGGAAATCAATAACTCATTCGTTGGAGAGAAGTCTTTATCTGAGCCGCTGATTTTGAACGGTGTTGCTGTCTTTACTAGTTATATCCCTGCGACTGCAGGTCTGACCAGTAATAGCTGTACTCCCAATGATGGTACTGGTGCAATCTACTTTGTTAACGTAGTCGATGGTACGCCAACAAAGGATAATGATGCTGATAATGTAAAGAAAAGAGAAGATCGAAGAGTACTGCTGGCTCGTGGAGGTATCCCACCAACACCACGAATTATCATTACTAAGGATGGCGTTCCTACTTTGTGTGTTGGTACCGAGTGTAGTAAGGCAGATGATGTGGGTTCTGTTCAGAAGATGTATTGGTATGAAGTTGAAGAATAATAAAGGTGCTAGAGTCATGAAAAAAAATAACGGATTTACATTGATCGAGTTAATGATTGTAGTTGTAATCATTGGCATACTAACTGCTGTTGCTGCTCCTAGTTATATGGATTATTTAAGAGAATCCCGGCGTGCAGATGCCAAGGTCGGACTGACCAAGCTTGCAGATAAACAGGAGAGGTATTATTTGCAGAATAATATCTATGCCACTACGCTTGCTAATTTAAATATTACTAGTAGTGCTTCTGACGAAGGCCTCTATACGTTGTCAATTACATCTGCTGATGTGAGTGGATTTGTTGTTACAGCGACTGCAGTGGCTAGCGGCCCACAGGCAAATGATACAGGCTGTACTGTAATGACACTTAGTTCGACAAGTGCAAGAGGATCAGGCGGTAGTGTAACTGCGGATTCTAATAACTGCTGGTAATTGGTAAAGCCTAAAAGCAATTTTATCTTAACTCACGGGGTAGCTGGAATCGAATAGATTCCGCTACTCCGTTATCGTTATGAATGGTTGCCTGAAACTGTTTTTTTAGTTTATCCATTACTTCTTTAACTAGTACTTCGGGTGCAGAGGCGCCGGCAGTTACGCCGATGGCTTTGGCTGAAGCAAACCATGTTTTATCGATGTCATTGGCATCATCAATCAAATAGGCCGGCACACCCTGATTTTCAGCGAGTTCACGTAGCCGGTTTGAATTTGAGCTATTAGTTGAGCCAATAACTAAAAAAACATCAACCTGTTTTGATAATTCTCTGACGGCATCCTGCCGGTTTTGTGTGGCATAACAGATGTCATCTTTACGCGGTGGCCCCTGAATATCAGGGAAGCGCTTGCTCAAAGCCTCAATAATTTGGCGAGTATCATCCACTGATAAAGTGGTTTGAGAAACATAAGCCAGCTTTTCAGGATTGTCGATATTGAGTTTATCGACATCTTTAATCGTTTCGACAAGATAAATTTGGCTATCAGATGTGGATTTATATTGACCTAAAGTGCCTTCAACTTCTGGATGTCCTGCATGGCCGATTAGGATAACGTTATTATTTTTTTTAGCGTGACGGGCGACTTCAAGATGAACTTTTGTTACCAGTGGGCAAGTTGCATCAAATATGCGAAGTTTTCTGCTACTTGCTTCAGCGCGAACCGCCTGCGATACACCATGCGCACTAAAAATAACCGTTGAGTGATCGGGTACTTCATTCAGTTCTTCGACAAAAATAGCACCTTTTTGTGCAAGATCATTAACAACGTAACGGTTATGCACAACCTCATGTCGAACGTAAACGGGCGCGCCAAAAATATCTAGTGTACGTTCAACAATATCGATAGCGCGGTCAACGCCAGCACAAAATCCACGGGGGTTTGCTAGATAAATGTCCATGACTAGTTATTGTTCATGAGGTAAAAAAGCATGAGTGTTGTTAACATCAAGAACTTTTACAGAAAAAACTAGTTCTAGTCCAGCAAGCGGATGATTAAAGTCCACTTCAACCAAATCTTTTTTGATGGTTCGAATGGTGCCGAGTAAATCCTCATTATCTGGAGTTCCGAAGTTAAAAATCAGACCTGCTTCAGGTTTTAATTCATCATTGAAATCTGATAACGGTATGTCATGAATATTTTCTTCGTCACGAAAACCAAAACATTGCTCCGGGGTCAGGGTGAGGGTTTGCTCATCATCAGATCTGAGTCCGATCAGAGCCAGCATCATGCCCTCAGGTAGTGAGGAATCATACATGTTAATTTCTAAAGGCTCATCATCAAAGCTGCTTTCAATAATTGTACCGTCAGTTAAGCTAAGGCTGTAGTGTAATAAAACAAAGCTGGTCTGGTTAATTTTTTCAGACATGATTTTTTTCCTCAAAATGTTCTTTGATCATGTCGATCAATAGTAGTCCAGCGCCAAGCGTAATAGCCGAGTCGGCAATATTAAAAGCAGGCCAGAAGCATTGTGGCCCTGTTGCCAGTTGCCACAACGAAAAACCGGGCAGGCAAGTATCGGCCTGATAATAATATTGGATAAAGTCGATAACGTGGCCATACAGAGCACGGTCTATTAAATTGCCGATAGCGCCACCAAGAATTAAAGCCAGGCCTGCAGAGAGCAACTTTTTATGGATGCTGGTTTGTTTGAGCCAGAAAAAAAGAAACAGACTGATGGCTGACGAGAGGGCAATAAAAAACCAGCGCTGCCAGCCACCCGCGTCACTGAGAAAACTAAAGGCAGCACCTTCGTTGTACATGAGCGTCCAGTTTAAATTGGGTATGGCTGGCAAAGCCTTATGTGCGACCAGAGACTGCTCGGCCATTTGCTTGGTGATCTGATCGATCACGGTAACAATTACGGTTAACCATAGCCAGTTCATTATTAATACCTAGGCGAAGCGCCGGGTCTCGCCATCGCCGGCTACGTTTTCTACGCAGCGGCCGCAGAGCTCGGGGTGAGTATGATTCTGGCCTACGTCTTCACGATGGTGCCAGCAGCGAACGCACTTGGTATGTTCGGATGCATGAACGGCAATTTTAATAGTGTCGCCATTCGCTAAAGCAGCTGTCACGCAATCAGTGTTTGCATTGTTGGCAGAATCCACTTTTGCGTTAGAGGTAATCAGTACAAAGCGCAGCTCATCCTCGAGTTTATTTAGCTTGGTATAAAGTTTGCCGTCGCAGTAAATAACGACTTCGGCATCCAGTGATGAGCCAATCTTGTTTTCATTACGCAGGTTTTCAAGTTGTTTGCTAACTGCAGCTCTTGTTTCAAGAATGCTTTGCCAGAAATCCATGTTCATGGCTTCATCGGCATCCAGTGAATACAGACCCTGATACCAGCCTTCCAGAAAAATAGATGTTGGGTGACTGCCGGGAATTTGTTTCCAGATGTCTTCAGCGGTGAAGCTCAGAATAGGTGCCATCCAGCGGGACATGGCCTCAACGATGTGATAAAGCGCAGTCTGTGCGGAACGTCGCGCTACGCTGTTTGTTTGCGTGGTGTATTGCCTGTCCTTGATGACGTCAAGATAAAAACCGCCCAGATCAACGGCGCAGAAGTTGTGCAGTTTCTGATAAATCAAATGGAAGTTGTAGCTGCTGTAGGCGGCGATGATTTCCTGCTGTAATGCGTGGGTCTTTGCAACGGCCCAACGGTCCAGCGGTAACATGTCCTGTGCATTGAGAATATGTTGTGATGGCTCGAAGCCAGTCAGGTTAGAAAGTAGAAAGCGTGCGGTGTTACGAATGCGGCGATAAGTATCGGCAGAGCGATTTAGAATTTCATCCGATACCGTCATTTCAGCACTGTAGTCACTGCTGGCAACCCACAGCCTGAGAATATCCGCACCCAATGAGTTAACAATCTTCTGTGGTGAAACCACGTTACCCAGAGACTTGGACATTTTGTGGCCTTTGGCATCAACCGTGAAGCCGTGCGTTAAAACGCTTTTATAAGGGGCAACACCATTCATGGCGGTGGAGCTTAATAACGAAGACTGGAACCAGCCACGGTGCTGGTCAGAACCTTCCAGATATAAATCGGCCGGGAAGGGCAGGCTGTCGCGCTGCTCGAGCACGCAGGCGTGGGTGACGCCGGAATCAAACCAGACATCCAGGGTGTCCGTGGTTTTTTCATAGTGTTCGGCGTCGTCGCCAATTAATTCACTGGCTTCAAGTTCAAACCAGGCATCGATACTTTCTTTTTCAATACGCAGCGCAATGGCTTCAATCAGTGGCTTTGTGTTCGGATGAAGCTCGCCGGTTTCCTTGTGTACAAACAGGGTAATCGGCACGCCCCAGGTGCGCTGTCTTGAAATGCACCAGTCGGGACGATTTTTAATCATGGCTTCGATGCGCGCCTGACCCCAGTCAGGAATCCAGTTGGTTTTATCAACCTCCTGCAAAGCCTGCTTGCGCAAACCATTTTGTTCCATGCTGATAAACCACTGCGGCGTGGCACGGAAAATAATCGGTGTTTTATGGCGCCAGCAGCAGGGATAGCTGTGTTTCAGTTTTGCCAGTTTGAGCAGTGCGCCATTTTGTTCCAGCGTTTCAAGAATAACGCTGTTGGCTTTGTGAACGTGTATGCCAGCAAATAATTCGGTATCAGGCAGGAAAACACCGTCGCTGCCGACCGGGTTATAGACTTCCAGTCCATAACGATTGCCGACAATGTAGTCATCCTGGCCATGGCCGGGTGCCGTGTGTACAGCGCCGGTACCGGTTTCGGTGGTAACGTGATCACCGAGAATAATCGGTACCTGTTTGTCGTAGAAAGGATGTTGCAACAACAGATTTTCCAGTTGCTGGCCGGTGCATGTGCCTAGCACAGTGCTGTCTTCGAAGCCGTAACGACGTAAGGCGCTCTCAGCCAGCGTCTGCTCGAGCAGAAGACGAGCGGGACCATTGGCCGTTGTCACCTGGATCAATTGATAATTGAAATCAGGGTGCAAACACACCGCCTGATTGGCAGGCAGGGTCCATGGGGTGGTTGTCCAGATGACCGCTGCAACATTACCTTCACCTTTGTCGCTGCAGCCACAGGCATTGAGAAATGCCTGCTCATCAACCGCTTTGAACATCACGTCGATTGCTGGTGATTCTTTGTCCTGATATTCAACTTCAGCTTCAGCCAGTGCCGAGCCACAATCCAGGCACCAGTGCACCGGCTTGCTGCCTTTGTGCAGATGGCCTTTTTCGATCACCTTGCCGAGTGAGCGCACGATATCCGCTTCAAATTTAAAGTCCATGGTGAGATAGGGTTTGTCCCATTCACCAAACACGCCGAGGCGAATAAAATCTTTGCGCTGGCCATCGACCTGTTTAGTCGCGTATTCACGACATTTTTGCCGGAATGTTTTTGCATCAACTTTAACGCCGGCTTTGCCGACCTTTTTCTCGACCATTAATTCAATCGGCAAACCATGGCAGTCCCAGCCGGGCACGTAACGCGCATCAAAGCCATCGATAGTTTTGCTTTTGATGATGATGTCTTTGAGAATTTTATTAACTGCGTGGCCGATGTGGATGTCGCCATTGGCGTAAGGTGGGCCATCATGCAAAACAAATGTCGGGCGGCCTTTGCTGGCTTCGCGGATTTGTTGGTATAGGCCGTCTTTGTCCCAGTTTTTCAGTATTTCGGGTTCGCGGTTGGCGAGATTACCGCGCATTGGAAAGTCGGTGTGAGGCAGGTTCAGCGTTGGCTTGTAATCGGTCGTCATGTTGGCTTACTGTAAAATTTTTATTTAAGTGGTCAGGCCGTGCAATTCACGTGCCTTGAGGCAATCAAGCTTAATCTGGTCTTTGAGGTTGTCAAAAGACTCAAACTTCTGCTCATCGCGGATTTTATGGTGAAAAGCGATACAGACATTTTGCCCGTAAATGTCCTGATTGAAATCAAACAGGTGGACTTCGAGCTGTACTCGTACGCCATCCACCGTCGGGCGTCGTCCAACATTGGCGATACCTTTCACTGTGCCTAATGTACTGGAATGCATGGTAACAGAATATACCCCATGTAGTGGGGTGCTTGGACGATGCAGGTGAATATTGGCGGTTGGAAAGCCGATAGTGCGACCGCGTTTGTCGCCATGAGCCACGCGGCCACAGATCTGGTAAGGCCTGCCCAGCATTTTTTTGCTGGCATCGAGCTGGTTTTCGATCAGAGCATTGCGGATGCGTGTGCTGCTGACGCGGAGATCATCAATGTGATGGGTCGATAAAGAAGCGACTTCAAAACCATGTCTGGCGCCGTACTCCTGCAGTAATTCCAGATTGCCCTTGCGGTCGCGGCCAAACTGGAAATCATCACCGATCACCAGCGCCTTGATGGCGAGAGCATCGATGAGCACTTTCTGGATGAATTCATCGGCCGTCATGGAGCAGAATTCGGCATTGAAATTCATCAGCATCAGGTAATCAGGGCAAAGTACCGGTGAATAGCTGGCCAGTGCTACCAGCTTATCGCGGGTATTCATCAGGCGAGGTCGGCCATGTGTGCTGGAAAAATACTCGTGTGGCAGAGGGTCGAAACTCATCATGCAGCGTTTGACCTGATGTTTATCAGCGATCTCGGTCAACAGCTTAAGCAAAGCTTGATGGCCCAGATGAATGCCATCGAAATTACCAATGGTGAGTGCGCAACCTCGGTGTTCAGGCTTAAGATTGTGGTATCCGCGGATTAAATGCATGTCTTAAGATCGTTTCAACTGAGCAGGGCGCAGGCCAGCCAGCATGAGTGTGACAAAGTAAACCAGTATAGCCAGGGTAATAATGCCAGCAACATGGCTAACGCGCTCAACAACCGCCCAGTTAGTCCATTGTGATAACTCGGGTGTGACCAGCGAGATAACCAGCGCCATTGTGATTCCGGCTATTGTAATCTGCACAAACAACTTAGCCCAACCTTTAATGGGCTGAAATACTTTAGCTTTGCGTAATTTGTGATAAAGCATAAATGCATTTAAATAAGCCGAGCAGCTGGTAGCCAGTGCCAGGCCGACGTGGGGAGCCTCGTAGTTATATAGCACCAGTGGCATGACAAACAAAATATTCAGCGCCATGTTACTGACCATGGCGATAATGCCAATGCGCACCGGTGTTTTAGTATCCTGACGGGCATAGAAGCCGGGTGCTAATATTTTGATGAGAATGAACGCGGGCAGGCCGGTAATGTAAGCCATCAAACTTAAACTGGCGAGATAGGTGTCTGAAGTTGAAAATTCACCGTATTGAAATAATGAAGCGAGTACCGGCCCGGCGAGCATAAACAGACCGATGCAGGCTGGTATGGAGATAATCAATACTAGCCGAACAGCCCAGTTCAGTGTCTGGTTGAACTCGTCTGCTGAATCACGAGCATGTTGATTGGATAAGGTGGGCAGAATCACGGTAGCGATGGCAATGCCAAATATGCCCAGCGGAAACTCAAGCAGGCGGTCCGAGTAATATAGCCAGGTCACGCTACCCACCATCAGAAAAGAAGCAATGACAGTATCGAGTAATAAATTAATTTGCGCTACAGAGGAGCCGATGATGGCTGGTAGCATTAGTTTAAGAATTTTAGTGACGCCTTCATGGTGACGTTTGAACTGCGGTCTGGGAATGAGGCCAAGTTTTTTAAGAAACGGCAGCTGAAACAAAAATTGAAACAGGCCAGCCAGCGCCACACCCCAGGCCAGTGCCATTAGTGGCTCATCAAGTAATGGTGAAATCCAGATGGCGGCGGCGATCATGCAGAGGTTGAGTAGTACAGGTGTGAACGCGGGCGCTGAAAACTGGTTAAAGCTGTTGAGAATGCCACCGGCAAAAGCTACCAGTGCGATAAAAAAGAGATAGGAGAAGGTGATGCGTAGCATCTCTGCGGTAAGCTGGAAGCGTTCGGGGTCATCATGGAAGCCGGGCGCAAATAACCAGACTAGCACCGGTGCGGCGAGCGAGCCGATAATGGTGATCAATAACAGGATACCACCCAGTTTTCCGGCGACATGATTAACCAGGTCTTGAAGCTCTTCACGGCTACGTTTTGTCTTGTATTCAGAAAATACAGGTACAAATGATTGTGAAAAAGCGCCTTCAGCAAATAGGCGGCGCATAAAATTCGGGATCTTGAAGGCGACCAGAAAAGCATCGGTGCCACCACTGGCACCAAAAAGGGTTGCCAGCGTGATATCACGCAGCAAACCGAAGATTCGGGAAAGTAGAGTCATACTGCCCACGATGAGAGATGACTGTAGTAATCTGGTGCTCAGCTTTAAGTTCCTTTGTGTGGTATAAGGTTCATTTTTGGTAAAATGTGCTGCGAAGGTCGCATTCTATCGAATTTTGGTTGACAAAACCGGAAGAAACTGGCAATTTACGCGCTCTTTTTTATATAGACAGGTCCTTATTCGTGGCAAACTCAGCTTCAGCAAAAAAACGTGCTCGTCAGGCAGTAGTACGTCGTACTCGTAACGTGGGTGAACGCTCAATGATGCGCACCTGTATCAAGAAAGTTTATTATTCAATTGCGGCTGGCGACAAGGCAGCGGCTGAGGCGGCTTACAAAGAAGCCTGTCCTGTTATTGATCATATGGCCGGTAAAGGCATTATTCACATGAATAAAGCAGCGCGTCATAAGAGCAGAATGAATAACAACATTCGCGGCATGTAAGTTTTCCTTGCATGAGCAATAAAAAAGTCGGTTTTAACCGGCTTTTTTATTGCTGTTTATAAAGTGCGCATTTATAACAGTGCCAGATTGTCGCGATGAATCAATTCAGGTTCATCGATATAACCCAGCAAATTTTCTATCTCACCACTGGTGTGGCCCATAATGCGTTCAACCTCGGATGCCTGATAATTGACCAGTCCTCGAGCAATTTCATTACCATTCATATCCAGACAGGTGACCACATCGCCGCGCTGGAATTTGCCGGAAACTTTGGTGACACCGACGGCCAGCAGGCTACTGGCTTTTAATGCCCGGCAGGCGCCTTCATCGAGTTGCAGACTGCCCTGTACCGTGAGCTGATTTGCCAGCCATTGTTTACGTGTAGCGATGCGGCTGTTGTCGGGGGTTAATAGTGTACCCAGTGTTTCGCCGCGTGCAATTTTAAGCAATACATCCTCTGTGGCACCCGAAGCAATGAGTGTAGCTGCCCCAGATCGAGCTGCACGCCGTGCTGCAGTTATTTTGGTACGCATGCCGCCACAACCTAAATGACCACCGTCACCGGCCACTACCAGCAGTTCAGGATTGGAGGCGTGTGAATTGGAAATCAGTTCAGCGTCTTTATGGGTCCTGGGGTCTTTGTTGTAAACGCCCTGCTGGTCAGTGAGAATAATCACTATGTCGGCTTCGACCAGATTGGCCACGAGTGCTGCTAGTGTATCGTTATCACCAAAACGAATTTCTTCGGTGGCAACTGTGTCATTTTCATTGATGATAGGAATTGCATTCAGTGCAAGCAGTGTGCGTAAGGTGCTGCGAGCATTGAGATAACGTTGACGGTCTGACAGATCATCATGTGTGAGCAATACCTGAGCAGTGTGAATTTTATGTTGCATGAAACAGGATTCAAATTGTTGAACCAGTCCCATCTGACCGAGAGCGGCGGCTGCCTGAAGTTTGTACAATTCGCGAGGACGTTTTTTCCAGCCCATTCTGGCCATACCTTCGGCAACAGCGCCGGAAGATACCAGTACAATTTCTTTGCCCTGATTGCGCAATTCGGCGATTTGCCTGGCCCATGCTTGCATAGCTTTGGTATCCAGTCCCTGGCCTTCATTGGTGATCAGTGAGCTGCCTATCTTGATAACCCAGCGTTTTGATCGAGCCAACGTGTTTCTGTCAGTCATCTTTATTTTCCAGATATTTCATAATGTCGTAGACAATATCCTGAGTGCCGGTTTTACTCAATGCTGACATGGTGTAAACAGGGCCTTTCCAGTCTAGTGCCTGGGTAATTTCTTTTACTTTGAGCTCCAGTTCATCGGCGGGCAGCAGGTCGGTTTTATTAATTACCAGCCAGCGTTCTTTATCGGCCAGCTCCTTGCTGTATTTTTCCAGCTCGATCAGAATTTTTTTAGCATCATCAACCGGATTGCTTTGGCCAAAGGGGGCAATGTCGACAATATGCAGTAGCAACGTAGTGCGGGACAAATGTTTGAGAAACTGGATGCCGAGTCCGGCACCATCAGACGCGCCTTCGATCAGTCCGGGGATATCTGCGATGACAAAACTCTGGTAATCGCCTACACGCACCACGCCCAGGTTGGGCACCAATGTGGTGAAGGGGTAGTCCGCAACCTTAGGCGTTGCTGCTGAGACCGCACGAATAAAAGTCGACTTGCCTGCATTAGGCATGCCTAACAGGCCAACATCAGCCAGTACTTTCAGCTCAAGCCGTAATTGTCGGCGCTCACCAGGGCTACCGGGTGTGCATTTACGAGGTGCCTGATTGACGGAACTCTTGTAGCGTATATTGCCCAGGCCATGCCAGCCGCCCTGTGCAACCTTTATTTTCTGGCCTATTTCTGTCAAGTCACCCAGTTGTTCACCCGTGTCCTCATCATAAATCAGTGTGCCAACAGGAACCGGAATCAGCAAATCTTCACCGCTATGTCCGGTCATGCCGCGGCCAGCGCCCTTCTTGCCAGACTCGGAGGTATAAGTGCGTATGTGGCGAAAGTCGGCCAGTGTATTCAAGTTGCCATCACCGATCAGATAAACGTCACCGCCATCACCGCCATCACCGCCATCTGGGCCGCCGAAGGGGATAAATTTTTCGCGACGAAAACTGATGACGCCGTTGCCGCCATCGCCAGCGATAACTTTGATTGTAGCTTCGTCGATAAAACGCATGTAATTAACCGCTCAGTTTAAAACTGATGTGAGTATAGTTGTTTTGTGATCATGATCCGAATACAAAAAAAGCCCCAAATGGGGCTTTTTCCGCAAAACTGTGTTGAACCACCTTATGCAGGGATAATATTAACAGTTTTGCGCTTTTCAAGTCCGGTGATGGAAAAGTGAACATGACCATCAGCTTTAGCAAATAAAGTATGGTCACGACCCATGCCCATATTATTGCCCGCGTGAAACTTGGTGCCGCGTTGACGAACAATGATATTGCCAGCTTTAACTAGTTCGCCGCCAAACTTTTTAACGCCAAGTCGCTTGGATTCCGAATCTCTACCGTTTCTGGTACTACCGGCCGCTTTCTTATGTGCCATTTTTAGTGACTCCTATAAATTTGTCTTGGAACTAACCAGCAATGCCGGTGACTTCGATTTCAGTATAAGACTGACGATGACCGGTGCATTTCTGGCGATGTTTACGACGACCGAATTTCATGATGGTCACTTTTTTACCGCGACCGTGGGCTTTAACAACAACGGTAACCTTGCCGCCTTTAACCAGCGGTGTACCAATGTTTAATTTGTCGCCATCGGCGATCATCAGTACTTTGTCTAATTCGACAGAAGCACCTTCTTCAGCGTCTAGTTTCTCAACGCGAAGTACTTCGCCCTGAGTAAGTCTATACTGTTTTCCACCCGTGCTGACTACAGCGTACATGGGTTTTCTCCAAAATCGTTAACAGAAAGGGCGCAGATTGTACCGATAACAGCACTTTGTGGCAAGTACGAGAGAGCTATTAGTGCAGTTTTATTGATAAAAAACGAGTGGATCGGCTGTTTATCTTGACACTATACCTCTCTCCTACATAGGATGCGCACTCTTTTTAGTGATTTGACGGTATTTAAGTGTCTGAAAATAAGCCAGATTCCAGTTTGATTATCCAGCCGGTAATCGCACTTTGCCAGAATGATATGGAAGGCGTTAATGAGGTTATACGCCAGAGGTTGAGTTCGGAAGTGGCTCTGGTGAATCAGCTTGGGCATTATATTATAGATTCTGGTGGTAAACGACTGCGGCCGATGCTGGTGGTGCTGGCGGCGCGCGCTTATGGTTATGAGGGTATCAGGCATCAGCTTTTAGCCGCTATTGTTGAATTTATTCATACCGCTACTTTATTACATGATGATGTAGTCGACGAATCCGAGTTACGTCGTGGCCGAGAAACGGCTAATGCCATGTTTGGTAATGCCGCTAGCGTACTGGTTGGTGATTTCCTGTATTCAAGAGCGTTTGAAATGATGGTGGATGTGAACAGCATGCGGGTCATGGAAATACTGGCGCAGACTACCAATGTGATTGCTGAGGGCGAAGTCATGCAATTGCTGAATGTGCATGATGCTGAAACCACTGAAGCACGTTATCGAGAAGTGATTCATTGCAAAACGGCTAAATTATTCGAAGCTGCAACGCGTCTGGGTGCGGTATTGTGTGATCGACCACGTGCCGAAGAAGACGCTATTGCACGTTATGGCATGCATCTGGGTTCTGCTTTCCAGTTGATTGATGATGTGCTCGATTACAGCTCCAGTAGTGAAGATATGGGTAAAAATGTAGGTGATGATCTGGCTGAGGGTAAGCCTACTCTGCCGCTGATTTATGCCATGGGTCAGGGCAATAAAGCACAGTCGGATTTAATTCGCAAAGCTATTGAGCAGGGCGGCTACGATATGATCGATGAGGTGCAGGCCATTATTCATGAAACCGGTGCGCTGGACTACACCTGCAAAGTGGCGCAGCAGGAAGCGGATAAGGCGATTGAGCAACTGACCCACTTACCGGAATCTGAATATAAACAGGCGCTTGAGAAACTGGCGCTGTTTTCAGTACAGCGCAAGGCCTGATTTCATCAAGTATTCAAACTGCTATAATCAGGCGCTTCGGAGTGTAGCTCAGCTTGGTAGAGTACTACGTTCGGGACGTAGGGGCCGGAGGTTCAAATCCTCTCACTCCGACCAATTATCTGGTGGTTGTGGGGTGGCTCATGATTAAAATAGAGTAAAGGCTGTGGCAAAAGGTAATTTATATATCATTTCAGCGCCTTCGGGTGCAGGCAAAAGCAGCCTGGTTTCAGCGCTGGTCAAAGACTGGCCTGATACCGAGGTTTCTGTATCTCATACTACGCGTGCAATTCGCCCGGGTGAAATAGATGGTGTGAATTACCACTTTGTCGATGAAGCTACTTTTGTCGATATGATTGATCGGGGGTTGTTTCTGGAGCACGCCCAGGTATTTGATAATCGCTATGGAACATCACGCCAGAGTATTCAGGAGCAGTTACTAAAAGGCAAAGATGTGATTCTGGAAATTGACTGGCAGGGTGCGCGACAGATCAGACAGCTGGTCAGCGACTGTAAAACCATATATATTCTGCCGCCCAGCATTGCTGCATTGAGAGAACGGCTGCAAAAACGCGGGCAGGATGATGATAAACTGATCGAAAGACGGATGCGCGATGCGGTCAGCGAGATGTCGCATTATAGTGAGTTTGACTATATAGTAATCAATGATGATTTCGAGCAGGCAAAAAATGACTTGTCTGCGATATTTGTTAGTAATCGGCTGTTAAAAGAGTTTCAACAGGAGCAGCATATCGATTTACTGGCAGAGTTACTGACCACAGAGATTTAGTGGTTTTTTTTCGATAAAACTGGAGTATGAATTTGTTATGGCACGTTTAACCGTAGAAGATTGTCTGGATCATGTTGAAAACCGATTTGCATTAGTGTTGCTGGCAACGCGCAGGGCGCGTCAACTGGCTATGGGCGCAGATCCATTGTTGCCAGTAGATAATGATAAACCGACTGTACTGGCTTTACGAGAAATTGCAGAAAACCTGATTAATGAAGAAGTCCTGAACGGAGCTGTTATTCGACAGGATGAAGTTGAAGCGTTGATTGAAGGTGATTTGCAGGATTTCGATAAGTATTAATCGATGGTTTATTTGTCTTGAAGTCAGAACCGGTTGCCAGTGACAACGAAATTACAGAAGGCATCGATAGCCGGTTTCTGATATCAGACTTATGCGATTTAGTCGCAGGTTATATGGACCAGGAGCAGGTCCAGGAAGTTTATCAGGCGTACCTGTTTGGTGCGCAAGCTCATGATGGTCAGATTCGCCAGTCAGGTGAACCTTATATTTACCACCCCCTCGCCGTAGCAAGAATTCTTGCGTCCATGCACATGGATGTAAAGAGCATTGTAGCCTGCATTTTGCACGATGTGCTTGAAGATACCCCGGCCACGCGTACTGCCATCGAAGAAACATTTGGAGAAGATGTAGCTCACCTGGTTGATGGCGTCAGCAAGCTCACCCATATTAAATTTAAAAATAAAATTGAACAGCAAGCTGAGAACATTCAAAAAGTATTGATGGCGATGGCGAAAGATATTCGCGTTATTATGATCAAGCTGGCTGATCGTCTACACAACATGCGCACGCTTGGCTCTTTGCGTCCAGACAAGCGACGTAGAATTGCAATGGAAACGCTCGAAATTTATATCCCTATCGCTAATCGTCTGGGTATTTATACTATTCGGCATGAAATGGAAGATCTGGTCTTAAAGGCAATGTATCCATTGCGTTACAAAATACTCGAACATGCGGTAAGTAAAGCCAGTGGCCACCGTAAAGAAGTTATTAATAAAATTGATAAGGCGTTAGTAACCAGGCTGAATGAAATGGGTATGGATGCTGAAGTACAGAAGCGTAAAAAACATTTGTTTAGTTTGTATAAGAAAATGCGCGATAAACATTTATCGTTCAATAAAGTATTTGATGTTTATGCGATACGAGTATTAGTTGATACGGTTGACGAATGCTATCGAGTGCTGGGTGTTGTGCATAATTTATTTAAACCAATACCTGGGCGTTTTAAAGATTACATTGCTATTCCCAAGAGTAATGGTTATCAATCATTGCACACTGCGTTGTATGGTCCGCATGGTATACCTATGGAAGTACAAATTCGTACAGAAGAGATGGATCTTTTTGCAGAGAGTGGCATTGCGGCGCACTGGTTATATAAATCACCAGATGAATCTGGCATGACTGGTGCACATGCACGTGCACGTGACTGGCTTACTGGTATTCTGGAGATGCAGCAATCAGCCGGTGACTCGCTGGAATTTCTCGAAAATGTAAAAGTCGATTTATTTCATGATGAAGTCTATGTTTACACGCCAGAAGGGGACATCATAAAACTGCCGCGCAATGCGACTCCGGTTGATTTTGCTTACATGGTACATACTGATATAGGCAATAGCTGTGTGGCGGCTAAACTTGATCACACCTTTGCTCCGCTAAATACGCCTTTATATAGTGGTCAGACTGTAGAAATAATTACATCATCATCAGCACGGCCCAATCCGGCGTGGTTAAATTATGTGGTGACAGTTAAGGCGCGCAGCAATATCAGAAATTTTTTGAAAAATATGCGGGCAGATGAAGCGGTATCACAGGGTCGTCGACTGTTTGAGCGCTGTTTAAAAGGACTGGGTTTGCGACTGGAAGATGTGCCAGAAGAATCGATGAAGAATGTACTGGAAGAATACGGCTTCAAATCTGTTGCTGAATTGTTAGAGGACGTTGGTATGGGTAATCGATCAGCCAGTCTGGTAGTTAGACGTCTGGTGCCGGAGCGTGTGGCTCAGGGTGAGTCGGAAGAGACGCGCGAAATGCGATCACAATCACCGCTTGCAATTGATGGAACAGAAGGCATGGTGGTGTCCTATGGTAAATGTTGTTTTCCCATACCAGGTGATAGTGTCATTGGTATATTGAGCAAGGGTCGTGGCATCGTTATCCATCGTGAAGAATGTAAAAATATTAGTCAGACACGTGTTGAAATTGACAAGTGTATTGATGTGAAATGGTCAGAGGACGCAGAAGGAAGTTTTAGTTGCTGTATTCGTATGGATGTTGCCAATAAGCCCGGTGTGTTGGCAAGAACAGCTACGATTATTTCAGATGAAGGTGCCGATATTGAAGATGTTGCAGTCGAAGACCGTGATGGATTTACTACTACTATTACTTATCAAATTAGTCTGCAGGGGCGAGCGCATCTCGCTAGCATTATGCGTCGATTAAGGAAGGCGCCTAATGTTTTGAAGATTTGGCGGATATAAAAAGCAGGTTAACTAACCTGCTTTTTTACGAACTTTGTTAATATAACAATACGTTGGCCTTCAACTCGACCTTCAATATGTTCCGAGTTGTCGGCAACCAGTGAAATTCCACGGACTGCAGTGCCGCGTTTGGCTGTAAAGTTAGCGCCTTTGACATCCAGATCTTTGATTAGCGTTACGGTATCACCGGTTTCCAGCACTGCGCCATTGCTATCAATATGTTTAACGGTGTCTTCATTGTTTTTATCGATATCATCAGCTTTTGCCCAGGCGAGAGTTGTTTCACCAAGATAGAGTATGTCGAGTAAGTCCTGTGGCCAGCCCTCAGCTCTTAGGCGTGTGAGCATACGCCATGCCAAAACCTGCACGGCAGGAATCTGGCTCCACATGCTTTCATTAAGGCAACGCCAGTGATTAACATCAACATTGTCAGGGTTTTCGATTTGATCTCGACAGGTCGCACAAATAAAAACGTACTCTTCCACGTTACTATTCGAAGTAGATAGGACATTATAGCTAGCCAGGTTTTCTGTTGTTCTGCATAGCTCACATTTTGATTCACTGCGTTCTAGTAATTTTTCTTCAGTGTTCATTATTTAACGGTTCTAAAAGTTGGTAGACGATATTGTATAGAAAATAAGAGATAAGGTTGTTTATAAGAAAGCTAAATTAAGCCTTCATCGTTTTTTTCATTAGTGGGCTGTTGAGATTTTTCCTGTTGTTCTCGACGGTGTTTCATTTTATTAATGGCATCACGTAGTGATTCATTCATTTTATTCATGCCCCTGAGTAGTGTTTCGTTCATTTCTTTAGAGCCTTCCTGAATAAGCTCATTGAGCATATCAGTGCCATCTTCCAGGACTTGGTCAATGGAATTTAAATTTTTCTCTAAGGCGTCGGACAATTGATTATCATCAGAAGGTTTTTTATGAATAGGTATTTGCGTGTGCGAAGCATCGATTTTCCACTGGCCGTCTTCCAATGTTAATACGGTATCGAAAGAAACATGATTTTCGTTTTTAGTATTTAGATTATGATTTGTGCTGGCCGCTGGGTTTTCAATGATAGTGGTGCTAACAATCGCATGCTCATTACCTAGTTTAATCTCATTCTCTGCAATCTTGTTTTGATCTGGAAGTTTGAGATAGTTATCAAAATTACTTTGAGTGTTTTTAGAAACGAGATTTTTTGCAGCTGTAATATCGCCAATTTTAAGAGCGTGCCAGTATTTTTGTGCGACCTGCGTAGGCGTATCAGTGCTTTGTTGGCAGGAAGTGAGGCTAATAATGGTCAGTAAGATAAAAAGTGGTGAGAGATTCATAGAATATCTGCCATAGCTATATGATGTCTATTATGAGGGTAAAAAGCATTTTACTTTATATTTATATTGTCTGGGTAATGCAAGTATATAATTCTAGCTACGCTTTTATTTACCAAAACAGGTGCTGCTGCTATGCAGCGCAGTAGCAACAGGGCTATACGACGATAGTATGGTAAGTAATATTTGGTCATAATATAGCCAATTGTAAATTCAGGCGAAACGACCGGGCAGGACCATGATTGACTGTGGATCTTTTTTGCCTGGATAATTAACGGACTAGATTTAATAAAGACAATGATAAAGCGGCTATACCAGATCAGGGAAGTCAGTGGTTAAAGAGTGCATGGAGAAGCCATAAGCATACGGCAGTCGGTCCAGGTGAGGTCAGGAGATTTTAATTCTAACCACTTTCATGAATTCCAGTTCAATGCCTGCGATCGATTCATCGCTGGGATAATAAGTCAGATTAACACGCTGGCCTGTCAGATTTTTGTATTGTTTTTTACGCTTGTACTTAAAAGGAATGTCACAGCCCTCAATCAAGATGGTATTCAAGATCCATTCATCCTGCTTCCTTTGCACGTGCGAGGTAACCCTGGCCATGTCTGAGTGAGTCAGCTGTGGGTGTTTTTTTAATAATTTTTTTGGTTCTGATATCAATGTAAATGAGTGTTCTCGTAATTATTGACTTTTTGATGGGCGCTTGTTTATTAGCAATCATCATTAAATCCTTCTGCAGCAGGCTATTATAAGCTAGCACAACGATGTATGTGGTTATTTATTATTGACGAGATAATTATTGTATTAGTATGTCGTATATAGGCGTAATAGCCGGTAACTGGGTGATTGATATATTTAGCCTTTATATTAGTGAGAGATTAAACTGAATAGTGGCGATAACTGATTTTTATCAAGAATGTATCTATATATTTCCTGATAAAGTGTAAAACAGTCAAGCTCATTTAGGGGTGGCTAAACAACAAATTAATGAGGTTATATTATGCTGGTTAAAGACATTATGACAACAAATGTACGTACTGTCACATCTGATAAAAAACTGGGGGAAGTAGTTTCGTTGATGTGTATATATCGATACAGCGGCATACCTGTTGTAGATGACGGGAAGTTGGTGGGTACGGTATCTGAGAGTGATGTACTGGGAAAAATGTTTCCAAAGCTTGAGGATCTAATGGATAGTATGTCTATGGTTGATTATGAAGCTTTGATGAAGCAGTACGCTAATGTAGTTAACGTACAGGTTAAGGATGTAATGACGCCAACAGTCATTACGATAAAACCAGGCATGCATATCTTGCAGGCTGCTTCACTGATGTGCGGTAGAAAGTTTCGTCGTATACCTGTGGCAATAGGGGATGAGTTGGTCGGTATGGTGAGTATGGGTGATGTGCATAAGGCGATCTTTCAGAGCACAGTGGCGACAAAACTTTCATAGAGGGATAAAAAGAAAGGTATATGTTAGTTATGCTGAAAGAGTGATTAGTGCAATTATGAATTGTGGTCTGATATAGGTTTATTATGATTTGCTTATGTTCAATCCTTTATATAGGGAAATATATTGATAAGTAACGTGGTACTGTAATATTTAGCGATATGCTGGGAACAGATAAGCTTCATTTCATGTGCTATTATCGATCAATTGTTATTTATTAAAGGAATAATCGATTTGCTGAGAGGCAGATAAGTTGCAGATGAAAGAAAGCGATTCAGAAATATTTACACCCTCCTCAGTGGTAACGCACTCTATTGAATCAAATCAAGCAAGAATAAAGTTCTGGACATGGGTAATGATCATCTTCTGGTCATTATCAGTTATCGCCTCATTTTTCTGGAACGATCAACAAGTTCATTCTTTGATCATGGAGCAGGCTAGTTCTGAATTAAGAGCCAGCTTTTTCAAGGACTTGACATTTCGTCAATGGGCAACAAAACACGGTGGCGTTTATGTACCTGTCACCGAAGAAACCCAGCCTGACCCCTATATCGAATATATGCCTGAACGGGATGTGACCACGCCTTCAGGGCGTGTACTGACATTGATTAATCCTGCGCTCATGGTGCGTATGTTTAATGAAATGGCAAAAAAGAATAGTAAAACACAGGGGCATATTAGCAGTTTAAGGCCGCTTAATCCTGGTAACAAACCAGATCCATGGGAGGCTATAGCGCTTAAAGCATTTGAAAATAAGGGAAAAGAAATTGTTGAAATAACTGAAGTATCAGAAATTGATGGCGATCCCTATTTACGACTGATACATGTGTTAAACATGAATGAACAATGTCTCGTCTGCCATCAACAGCAGGGTTACAAGTTGGGTGATGTTGCAGGTGGCGTGAGCGTGTCTGTGCCATTATTGGAACTAGAACAGACGACGGATAAAAAAATTGTTCAAATTGGTATAGGGCACTGCGTATTATGGGTTATTGGCATAGCATTTATTTTATTGGGAAGTCGCAGGTTAATTCTGGGTGATGTTGAGAATAATCAAGCATATATAGCACTAAGAGAGAATGAAACGCGTACGCGCGATATTCTTAGTACCTCACTGGATGCTGTCATAACTATTGATGAGTATGATGTGATCACTGGTTGGAATCAACAAGCTGAAGCTATTTTTGGGTGGTCGTCAGAGGATGTAATAGGAGAGAAGCTGGCGAAAATTATCATTCCGCAACGATATCGCAAGCAGCATTTAGAAGGTATTCAGCGATTTATAAAAACAGGTATTGGTAAAGTATTGGGTACACGCATGGAAACCATTGCGTTAAGAAAGGATGGCGCAGAGTTTCCAGTAGAACTAACTATAGCGCCCATTGTAATAGAGGGTAGACCTGCGTTTAGTTCATTTATACGTGATATAAGTGAACAAAAGAAAGCGGCAGAACAAATTAACAACGACTATCATTCACAACGCGTTATCGCCACGCTGCTCGAAATTTCGACGCATTCAATACCTTTTAAGGAAAAATTGGAACAGTCGCTGGACGTCATTCTATCCACGCCCTGGCTTACATTACAGGGTGCAGGAATGATATTTGTCGTTGAAAAAGATCATGATAATTTAATGATGGTTGCGCAGCGTGGCGTTTCAGAATTCATACAGAATAAATGTAATCGTGTGAAGTTTGGTGAGTGTTTATGTGGAAGATCTGCGCTATCTCAAGATATCATCTTTATACCATGTCATGAAGAAAGTAATGAGGGTGATAATGAAACAAAAAAACATGGTCATTACTGTGTGCCCATTAAAGCAGGTGACAAGCTTATGGGGGTCCTCAATCTGTATCTTGATCTTGGCCATAAAGTAAATCAGGATGAATTAAATTATCTTGATTCAATTGCCAATACGTTGGGGAATATAATTAACCAGAATCAGCATGAGGAGAGACTGGAAAAATACGCCTATTATGATGAGTTGACTAATCTCCCTAATCGAACATTATTTATTGACCGACTGGACCAGTGTATAAAACATAAAAATCGTCATCAGTCATATTTATTTTCTGTATTGTTCCTGGATCTTGATCGATTCAAGAATATTAATGATAGCCTTGGGCATGCTGTAGGTGATCAGGTATTAAATCATGTTGCGGAACGCCTGCAGCATTGTGTACGTCAAATAGATACTGTAGCTCGTCTGGGCGGAGATGAATTCGCAATTTTACTGGATGATATTGAAGATATTTCTGATGCCTACCATACTGCTATACGAATTCATCAGGAATTAGTCGATCCATTGCAACTGCAGAGGCATGAGGTTTTTACATCAACTAGCATCGGTATCGTTTCTGGATTAGTTTCATATGATAGCCCTAGTGAGTTATTGCGTGATGCTGATATTGCTATGTATCGAGCAAAACAGAAAGGTAATGGCCATACAGAAATTTTTGATGAAGAAATGCATGCTTTGGCCGTTAAAACATTAAACATTGAAACTGAATTACGCAGAGCAATAGAACGGAAGGAGTTTTGTCTATATCTACAGCCAATCATATCAATAAAATATAATCGTATTGTAGGTTTTGAATCATTGTTGCGTTGGAATAACCCGGAGCGTGGTCTAATATATCCAGATGATTTTATTCCTATTGCCGAGGAGACAGGGCTTATTAATGAAATAGGAATTTGGGCATTGCAGGAGTCGTGCAGGCAGATCAAGTTATGGAATGATAAATATCCAGATCATAATTCCCTATATATCAGTGTCAACGTCTCATCTGTTCAGTTTCTCAAGAAAGATCTTATTATTGAAATTGACAGGTATTTGAAATCCATATCGTTTAATAACAAAAATCTTCGGCTTGAAGTAACTGAAAGTATATTAATGAAGGATCCAGATACCGCAGAACAAATTCTTCGGGATCTAAATAGTAGAGACATCTTATTGTATCTTGATGATTTTGGTACCGGTTACTCATCATTAAGTTATATTCATAATTATCCTTTTCACACATTGAAAATCGATCGAAGTTTTATAGCTAAGATGATGACAGGGGAAGAGCATATTGGCATGGTGAAAACTATTATTGCCGTGGCGAAGAATTTTAATATGGATATTATTGCGGAAGGTGTAGAAAACAAGGAGCAATTATTGATGCTGAAGGAATTAGGCTGCTTTAATATTCAGGGATATTATTTTTCCAGGCCGCTAACAGTAATGGATGCAGAAAATATGCTGAAAGCACCTTTTTATATTGAAATGTAAATATAAGTACTTTAGGAGCGTCAGTCATAATTAAATCACGTGCCTGATTAATATTTTTTTATGTTATAAGTAAAGATTAAATGCTTTTATTGATGCTGATTGGCATTTCGTCAGGCATGGAGTCTTCAAAAAAACAGTATCCATTTCGACCTGATTGTTTGACCTTGTACATGGCTGCATCAGCATGATTAATTAATTGAGGAAGATCACACTTATGATCGGGATAATAGGCGATGCCAATACTGACGCCTAACTGTAGTTGTTGTGTTAAATAATTAAAGGGCTGTGAGATTGCAGTTATACATTTTTGTGCAACTATTGCTGCATTGTCTCGTGACTTTATATTGGTCAGAATTATGCCGAATTCATCACCACCCAGGCGAGCTACAGTATCAATGGCACGTAGATTTATTAGCAGGATCTCAGAGACAGATTTTAGGATAAAGTCGCCAGCTTCATGTCCATGAGTATCATTGATGGGCTTAAATTTATCCAGGTCGAGATAGAGTACGCAGAATGCACTATCATTGCGGTTATATTGTGCAAGTGCAGCCTCGAGACGATCAATAAACAGGCTTCGATTGGGTAGTCCTGTAAGAGAATCATGCAGAGCAAGATAGGAAAGTTTTTCGCATTCCATATATTGCAAAGTTTCGTCTACACCTGTTGCAATTAATCGATTCCTGGAGTCATCATGTATAACGTTGAATGACCATTCAATAATCGTCTTTTCATGATTGATTTCACAGTTGCTGATGCAGTTATGAATTTTTAGATGTGCAATATCTAGAGCGGGCGCTAATTTTTTATTATCTTTGAGCAAATTCTTCAGAGGTATGCCTTCACAGTAAATTGGGAAGAATTCCCATAAAAATCGGCCAGTCGCAGGCATGTTATTGTCAGGGAAATAGCGCTGACAGGCATTATTGGCTAATACTATCTGTCCGTTCTCCTCAAGTACGATAACCATACTGCCCGTACTATCCATGACAACAGAAAAAAATTCTTTTTCTGTATTTGCCTGCTTCATGGCTTGCATTATTCTACTACGGAAAAAAATGATCACTAATGTGCCAATAATAAGTACGGTGAATAATGTCAGTAATATATTGTTGATTAGTGCCTGGTTTAAATCATGTTTTAACTGACTATCGTCTAGTATCAGATTGACGGTACCAAGATGTTCATTGTTATAGGTAATTATTTTTGAATATTGACGGACATTTGTTACGCTAGATTGCCCTGTCTCAATATTTATATCACCGCTAATAGTTTTTATAGATGCATGAATAATGTCTTCACGTTTGGTCGTATCATTAAGCAGCTTTGTTAGCAATTCATATTCATAGTGGCTGATATAATATCCACTCAAATTTGTGATGTCATCAAGATGGTTATGTGCAGTTGAGTCAAATGCACTTTTAAGCTGGCTGGTATTATTTTGATAGAGCCAGTAATTGGTTGCGCCAACAACCAGGAGTAAGATTGTACACAGGTAAAGGACAAAGTGAGAAGTTAGATTTTTCACGCCAATACTCCTGGGTAGATATTAATTAGTTTCTGCGGGCAAAAAACCATTTTTTCTCACAATATCTGTCCATGTTTCACTTTTAGCAAATATTCTCGCCGATTCTACCAGCGTATGCGAAGCATTATTCGCATCATACACCAGGCCAAGATTAATACCTGCTTCAAAGCCTTCCACGGTTAGATGGTACTGCTCATCAAAATTAGAGATGGCACCAAAAGCAAGTGCATAATCACCATCGTTTGATTTAATAAAGTTGACAACCTGATGATCACGAGTCAATTTTTTATCATAATTGGCGTGTGTGAAAAAAGGGTATGTCTTTGTTAATACATTAAGAGCGGCCTCAGTATCTTCACGGCCGACCAGGGTAATTTTATGATCAGCTCCACCTAATTGATTCCAGTTGGTGATTTTTTGGGTAAAAATTTTTTCAAGCTGCTCAAGTGTTATTTTCTTTATTCTCGTCTGATTACCACTAACCATAGTTAAGGGTATGCGAGCAAGAAAGAGTTCTCTTTTATTTAGTGCTTTTTCTTTTTGATTAAGTGGGCGCCCGGTACGTCCAAATAGATATTTATCTGACGCCGTGATACCGCCAGCGTGTTTAATTGAGCGTTGCTCAACCTTGAAAGTGTATTGTTTTGTGGGAATTATTTCTGAGAAGTGTTTAAAGAAAAGCGTCACCACTGCAGTCGATGGGCCGGCACCCATGACAATTTGGTTCTCAGTGGCAGAAGCTATATTGCTAAATATAAAAGTTAGGAAAATAACAATGCTACGTAGTGAAATAGCACAAATTTGATTCATATTGGGCACAGCAAAAACATTGTATTGAGGTGGTTAATCTGGCGAGGATGGTGCCGCTGGTTTTCTTTCATAGTTTTAGTATTTTTAAGTATTAAATGACGTCTCTAAATGACAATTGTCAGTTAAATACCTTTCATTCAGTAGTGATATGTAGATTATAAGATAAACCATGTATTGTCTACGGTTAAATGTTGAATGTTACGGATTGTTTACGTTGGACTGGTTTAAATGTGTGACAAGATCTTAATAAATAGATCAATGTTTTAGTCTATATATGATTAATGCTAGAAGCGATTATCGATATTGGGGCGCTATGAATAAGAAACATAAGCCAGTACTGGGTTTTGCAGCCTATAGTGGGACAGGAAAAACAACACTGATAATTAGTTTGTTGCCAATATTGCAGGACAAAGGATTGAACGTGGCCATGATCAAACATGCCCATCATGATTTTGATATTGATATGCCAGGTAAAGACAGTTATAAATTACGTAAGGCGGGTGCCAGTCAGGTATTGATAGCTTCAAATTACCGACGTGCATTGATAACAGAAACACCAGAGGGTGAAGAGCCTAAGCTAGAAAATCTAATTAGTGATCTGGATCTTGAGCAGGTTGATCTGGTATTGGTTGAAGGCTTCCGGCACCTCCCTTTTCCAAAAATAGAATTACATCGGCCATCAACTGAAAAAGAATTAATCTATATTGATGATGGTAATGTAATTGCAATAGCCTCAGATGAACATATTTCGACCGGAAATTTACCATTACTTAATTTAAATAATCCGCAGGAAATTGCTGATTTTATACAGAACTGGCTGATGGAGTAGTCAGAATGATATTCAGTTATAAGTCGGTAAAAAGATTATGGTGCTGAGCTTGTATTGTTTCTATGTAAAGTGACATATGTCGATGATGTTTTTAAAAATCCTGCTATTCTAGCCTTATTACCATATAAAAATAGCGTCATTCATGAAGTTTTATCTATCAATAAAAAATGCCTGGTACGGCCTGATTTTGCTCGTGGTATTTCTGCCTTTCTTGACGTTGCTAACGTGGGGTAGTTTAGTATTTCATGATGTTCTGTTAGAGCGGTCACTGCAGCAGGAAAAGGTGTTGCAGGAGATGATTCATAATAACGTGCAGCAAGAAATCGTGCGTTTAACTACCATGCTGGAGAACAAAAGTGATCCCATGGCCTATACCTTGACACATAATTATGATCAGGTGTTATTGTACGAGTTGCTGAAGAAAGTATTAAGTCGAGAACCTGCCATTCATATTTTATTATTATTAAAACCTGATGGAGAGATTATTACAGGACGTGAAATTTATGATGTAGGTCAATCTGATATGTCGTCAATGCAACAGCATTGGAACAGCGCATCTCCCATGAGTAAACAGGAACTGCTTTTTCTCGGGCAGGGGAAAAACTATTTTGGTGCTTCGGGCCATCACCAAGAAGGAGTTTTTTTAACTATTGCAGTGCCTGTAGGTAAAACAGGGGATGAGCCGATAGCTATACTGATGGCTGAGGTTGATGTCAATATTTTATGGAGTGGTATTAATAAGGACCTAATTAGAGAAGGAATGATTTCATATATTGTTGATGCTAACGGTCGAGTGCTTGTGGCGCCCGAAGAAAGCCTGATTAATATGGATGAGGATGCCGGTGATCTAGCGTTGGTGAGCGCAATTGTAAATAAGCAAAAATGGTCTTCGAGCCAGAGGTATGAGGGAATACAGGGCAAAAAAGTATTTGGCTCATTTTTGACAATTGAAAGTATTGGCTGGCATATTGTAACTGAGATAGAACAGGAGAGCATTTTATGGCCAATCAAAGAACTAATCTATAAGCTGTCATTAATTAGCGCCGCTATAGTTGTTTTTTTTCTGATATTAGGTATGCATCTGGTCAAACGAGTTGTTAATACTGTTCAGCTAATTTCAAAAGATTTTAATCGAATCGAAAATCAGGATTTCTCACCATCAAAGATATCTTCACCACTTAAAGAGCTGGATATAATGGTGAATGGTTTCAATAGGATGATAAAGGAGATTGCACGTAGACAGCAGGGACTTAATCAGGCGGCTATAGTTTTTGAAAATACATCCGAGGGCATATTTATAACAAACGCTGAGCCTCGAATTGTCAGTATCAATAATGCATTTACAGATATTACCGGATATGTTGAAGATGAGGTTGTTGGTAAAAATCCATCAATATTACAGTCAGGAAAGCAGGACGAGGATTTTTATAAGCGAATGTGGCAATCGATAGAAGATAATGGGTATTGGCAGGGTGAATTACAAAATCGGCGTAAAAATGGAGAAATTTATACAGAATTGCTTAGTATAAATAGTTTTAAAGATGTAAAGGGTAAAGTTGTTCAGTACATTGGTGTGTTTACGGATATAAGTAATATTAAGGAGTCTGAACATAGGCTTGAATATCTAGCTCATCATGATCCACTAACAGACCTGCCAAATCGATTAATGTGTCAGGCGCGAATGGAGCATGAATTACAATCTGCAAAACGTCATGAACATCAGGTTGCCGTTATGTTTATTGATCTTGATATGTTTAAAAATATTAATGATTCACTGGGGCATGCTTTTGGCGATCAATTATTGAAAGAAGTAACGGCACGAATGAATTCACATCTAAGAGATGACGATACCATTGCACGACTTGGTGGGGATGAGTTTGTTTTGATAATTGGGGCGCTCACTAATAAGCATGATGTGGAGCGCTTTGCAGAAAATGTACTGGAGCAATTTTCAAGGCCATTTGTCATCAATGATAATGAGATATTTATTGGCGCCAGTATCGGCATCAGTATCTTTCCAAAGGATGGCGGAGATGTAGACTCATTGTTACGAAATGCCGATGCGGCTATGTACAAGGCAAAGGCAAAAGGCCGAAATAATTACCAGTTTTATACTACAGATTTAACCAGCAATGCCTATGAGCGTATGAGTATGGAAACTTATCTGCGCCATGCATTAGATAAAAATGAACTGGTTCTGTATTATCAACCGCAATATTCATTAACTACAGGGCAGATTGTTGCAGCTGAAGCATTAATTCGCTGGCAACATCCGGAACAGGGTTTAATTTATCCTGATCAATTTATTGCTATTGCAGAAGAGTCAGGCCTAATTGTGCCTATAAGTGAATGGGTGATAGAGGAGGCATGTAGCCAGCTTATTAAATGGCAGAAGGCTGGTTGTTATCCGTTACGAATGGCGGTTAATTTATCAGCACGCCAATTCTGGAAACCTGGTCTGGCAAAAATGGTCAAGAATGTATTAGCAAAAACAGGTGTAGAAGCTAGTAGACTGGATCTTGAATTAACTGAAAGTATTATTATGCGTGATACAAGAATTACTGAGGAAACGCTCAATGAGTTTCATGATATGGGTGTTGAGCTTTCGATTGATGATTTTGGTACGGGATATTCGTCTCTTAGTTATCTCAAGCGGTTTCCCATTAACAGGCTGAAAATTGATAAAAGTTTTGTGAGTGATATTACTATTGAACGGAATGGCGACGATATGATTAATTCTATTATTGCTATGGGTCATTGTATGGGACTTCAGGTGCTTGCTGAGGGTGTTGAAACTGAAGAACAATTAATTTATCTGAAAGAACATGGTTGTGATGAGGTGCAGGGATATTATTATAGCAAGCCTGTTACAGCAGATGAATTTGTAACATTGTATGAAAATATGCGTAATATGATCAGTGTTGCATGAAGAACGTAATGACTGCTGTTTTCAATAATAGGCCTCATTTTTAGTGTAGATAGATCTGCAGTAAAACAGCTAAAATAATCCATATTTTTTATATATAAATTTAGATGAGAACACGTTAATGAGCAGAGAAATTATATCAAGCGACGATGCTCCTAAGGCCATCGGCACCTATTCACAGGCCGTCAAGGTTGGAACTACCGTTTATATGTCAGGACAGATTCCACTGGTGCCTGAAACTATGGAAATGATTGAGGGTGATATTGAGGCGCAGATTCGTCAGGTGTTTGATAATCTACAGGCAGTGGCCAGGGCGGCAGGTGGTGATTTGTCTGATATCGTCAAACTTAATATTTTTCTGATGGATCTGAGCAACTTTGCAGTCGTTAATAAAGTAATGTCTGAGTATTTCTCTGAACCCTATCCTGCGCGTGCGGCAATTGGTGTGGCCGCTCTGCCAAGAGATGCCGGTGTTGAAATGGATGCGGTAATAGAATTAGGCAATTAGTATATTAAATTTGAATTCATGTCCGTCATGGCTGAAATGCTACATGGCAGATTTATAAAACCATGAACCTGGATAGAATTATAAACCATGAGCCTGGGTGAAAGTTTTGAGTATCAATCACTGCAAACGTTAAAAGGTGTCGGCCCTGCCGTCGCTACCAAGTTAGAGAAGCTTGGACTTTATACCATCCAGGATATGCTCTTCCATTTTCCACTGAGATATGAAGATCGCACAAAAATTGTACCGATTGGCGCGTTGAGAGCGGGACAACAGGTTGTTATCGAAGGTGTAATTGAACATAGTGAGGTTCGCTTCAGTCGCAATGGTAGGAGTAGAGGAAAAAACAAAGCCTCCAGTGGCCGTTCATTACTTTGCTATTTATCTGATAGCACAGGCGGCATCGTATTACGTTTTTTTTATTTCAATGCTAGTCAGCAGGCAAATTTAACCAGGGGCAAACGTGTGCGTTGTTTTGGTGAAGTTCGCCATGGTGCGGGTAACTTAGAAATTACCCATCCAGAATATCAGCAGCTGGTTGAGAATGAATCATTGCCGGTAAAAAATACGCTGACACCAGTCTACCCAAGAACCGAGGGAGTTCATCAAGCACTTTTAAGAAATCTGGCTGAACAGGTGTTGATCGGGCTGAATGAGGATAATGTGCCTGAATGGTTACCTGAGCAGTTACTAATGGAAAAAAGATTTCCTAATTTATCTCAGTCATTGAAAACGGTGCATCATCCGAGTGCAGATATATCGTTGAGTAGTATTGAAGCAGTTAAACATCCTGCGCAGCAGCGCCTGATTTTTGAGGAGCTGGTGGCGTATCGCCTGAGCATGATTCAGTTCAGGCAGGAGGTTAAAAAATATCAGGCATCGGCACAGTATATTGATGATGAAAGTCTAAAGGCGTTTATTAAAATATTGGGCTTTGAATTAACCGTGGCACAAAAAAAAGTAATACACGAGATTATGAATGATTTGAAACAGACTGTGCCCATGATGCGTTTATTGCAGGGTGATGTTGGGTCTGGCAAGACAGTTGTCGCAGCCTGTGCTGCGTTGGCAGCAGTGCATAATTCATCCCAGGTGGCAATTATGGCACCAACAGAAATTCTGGCCAGTCAGTTATTTGATAATTTTAATCGCTGGTTTGAAAGTGCACGGAACAAAGATGTCTGTCTGTTGCTTACAGGAAAACACAAAGGCAAGATAAGAGAGGAAAAACTGAGTGCAATAAGAACGGGAGAAACCTGTGTGATTGTAGGTACACATGCGTTATTTCAGCAAGATGTTGAGTTTAAGAACCTGTCGCTAATAATAGTTGATGAGCAACATCGGTTTGGAGTACATCAGCGTTTAACATTGCGCGAAAAAGGTTCTAAAAATGCTATTGCGCCTCACCAGCTGATTATGACAGCGACGCCTATACCGCGTAGTCTGGCCATGACTGCTTATGCGGATCTGGATTATTCAGTGATTGATGAACTACCGGTGGGGCGAAAAAAAATTTCAACAGTAGTACTGTCTGACCAACGTAGAAGTGAAGTGATTGAACGTGTGGCGGAAGCGTGCAGGAGAGGTGGGCAGGCTTACTGGGTGTGCACTCTGGTAGAAGAATCTGAGGTTTTGCAATGTCAGGCGGCCGAGGAAACAGCGGCCAGGTTAAATCAGGATTTTCAGGATTTGAGCATCGGTTTAGTGCATGGACGGATGAAGCAGGATGAAAAAGATACCGTTGTCTCAAAATTCAAAGCCGGTGAAATAAATTTACTGGTAGCGACGACAGTCATAGAAGTGGGTGTGGATGTACCAAATGCATCACTAATGGTGATTGAGAACGCTGAGCGACTGGGACTATCGCAGCTACATCAATTACGTGGGCGAGTCGGACGTGGGAAAAAACAAAGTGCCTGTGTACTGATGTACCAGTCGCCCTTATCTGAAAGAGCCAGGCAGCGCTTATCAATAGTACGTGAAAATCATAGTGGATTTATCATTGCACAGAAGGATCTTGAAATGAGAGGTGCGGGTGAGGTGTTGGGTACGCGGCAGACAGGCGTGGTTGGGATGAGGATCGCTGATGTAGTACGAGATGAATTTATGCTGGATGATGTTAAAGTAGCGGCAGCACAAATTCAGCAACAATGGCCAGAAAGAATTAAGCCATTGGTGAAGCGCTGGATGGGGCGCGTTAACCAGTATGGTTCAGTATAAAAAATGATGGATAGCTGGAAGATAGAAGCCCGCTCGTCTATGTAATAGGCATTAATAAATAAATTACACCGGTGGCTGATGCTCAAATTTCTGAAAAATAATACTGAGTTGAATATTTCAGGCGAAATTGATGTTTATGACGACGTCGTTCGAAAAACACAGGTCATTCGATTAATAGAAAGCTCCGGATTTAATAATCTTGTTAGTTTGACTATGGCGATAACCTGGGTGGGGCTGATCTGGGACAAGTTGCCACCAATTGTTTTAAGCGTCTGGCTGGCAATGATGATTTTTTTATTTCTATGCTGTGTCATTGTTCAGCATCTGGGCCTGTATAAGAAGGATGATTTTTACATTTCAGCAGAAGTTGCCAAACGATGGTATTTACTGGCGGTGATATTTATTGCTATGGGCTGGGGCATTGCATCAACATTGATGTTTCCCTACAGGCAAATCGAGCAAATTATTCTGGCCTTTATTCTGGTTGGTGTTTCAGCCAGTAGTTTAAGTTTTTCAAATGTGACATGGGTTTATTCAGCTTACGTTGGATTTATTTTAGTACCACTGGCTGTACGGCTCTTTTATATTGGAGGTGATGTTTATTATGCTCTGTCAGGTATGACGGTGTTTATGCTAGGCGCAATTATACTGGCAGCAAATCGTATTAATAGAGCTTCATCGGATGCATTAAGGTTGTCATTAAAGAATGAAGATCTTATTAAAAATCTTACGCGGGCATCCAATGACATGGAAAGCCTGAATCAATCGCTAACTACCGAGATAGAACATGTAAAAAAAGTTGAAGGTGAATTGAAGAAAGCCAAAAACGAGGCGGAAAGAATGAGCCGAACCAAAGGTGAGTTTTTGGCGAATATGAGCCATGAAATTCGTACGCCTATGAATGGCGTGATTGGTACGCTTCAGCTTTTAGAAGATACCACGTTAACCGAATCCCAACGTGAGTATGTTAGTGTTGCCTATAAATCAGCTGATGCTCTGTTATCTATTTTGAATGATATTCTTGACCTCTCAAAAATTGAAGCGGGTAAGCTTGAGTTTGAATCTATTCCGTTTGATTTAAGAGAAATTGTTAATGATGTGGTTGTCTTGCATGCATTAAAAGCCGAGCAGTCAGGTATTTATTTAAAAAGTGAAATAGATAAATCTGTACCAGACAGGGTGGTGGGTGATCCTACTCGAATTCGACAAGTATTAGTGAATTTGATTTCCAATGCGATGAAATTTACTACTAAAGGAGGAGTGATTGTTCGACTTAAACTTAAGCTTAAAGATGAAAAAGAGACCTTGATTCGTATTGAAGTTGAAGATACTGGTGTCGGTATTCCAACCAGTAAACACCAAAAGTTGTTTATGGCTTTTTCGCAGGCAGATGGCTCAACAACACGCAAGTATGGAGGCACTGGTTTGGGTCTGGCTATTGTCCGGCAACTAATTGAAATGATGCATGGTAATCTGGGCATTGAAAGTGAAGTTGGCAAAGGCTCAAAATTCTGGTTTGTTCTACCTCTGGGCATTGCTGGTGACCAGGAATCCTCCGCTTCACCAAAAGTTGTAGACATAAAGGTGGAGCTTAAAGGCCGCGTATTGCTAGTTGAAGATAACCCGGTCAATCAGATGGTGGCCAAAAAAATGCTAGAAAAAGTTGGTCTGGAATCGGTATTGGCCATCAATGGGAGGGAGGCATTGGAATATTTACAGGAGGAGAGATTTGATGCTGTCTTAATGGATTGCCAGATGCCGGAAATGGATGGCTTTGAGGCTACACGTTTGTGGCGTGAGCAGGAGCAGTTGTCCGGGGCTAAGCGTTTACCCATTATTGCAATGACGGCAAATGTGATGGAGGGCGATCGGGAGTTATGCTTGAAATCTGGCATGGATGACTATTTGGGTAAGCCTGTCAGGCAGGTAGAGCTAGGCCAGGTTTTGCGTCGCTGGATAATAAATAATGAGCATTAATTATTTATTTATTATTTATGTCTTGTAGAATTCGCCTTCATTCTTTGGCGAGACAATTATGAGTTCGAATGGTATTTCACAACGTTGGTATCAGCGTAAGCAACTCTTTTCAAAACATTTGTCTGCTGATAAACGTTCCTGGTTGTTTGATACTTCATCATTAACTGCGAGACTGATTCGATATAGTTCAGGTAATTTTCATGTTGAATTGTTGTCCCAAATAATTGGGCGGCCAACGCTGGATGAAGCTAAGGCGCTTAATATAGCAACTGGACAGTATGCTTTAATCAGGCAGGTGCATCTCTGTTGTTCAAATAAAATAGTGGTTTATGCACGTACGGTGATACCCTTAAGCACTCTTAAAGGTGCTGAGCGCAGCTATGGTACTTTAGGTAGCCGGCCTTTGGGCGCGATGTTATTTGCGGATCGAAGCATGCGTCGTAATGAAATTATGGTAACCAGGTTGCTGCCCGAAAATGCATTGTATGAAAAAACCGGTGCACAAGGTGAGGCAGTATGGGGACGTCGCTCGGTTTTTTATGTAGGTGAAAAACCGCTATTGGTCAGTGAATATTATTTACCGAGTTTATTCAGTTATTAGTTTTTCTGCATTCGTTGAATCTGTAGTAGTTTTAATTTCTGTCATTTTTAAAATAACAATTTGTTGTTTCGGTACATCCTGGCCAAACGGACCGTCAGCACCAGTTTCTACTTCAGACATCATGTTGATTACATCCATGCCCTGAGTTACTTTTCCAAATACAGCATAACCCCAGCCGCTCATGTTTTTACCGGTATGATCAAGAAATGAATTATCTGCCGTATTAATAAAGAACTGGTTGGTGGCAGAATGTGGCGCACTCGTACGTGCCATGGCGATACTGCCAGGTAAGTTTTTTAGGCCGTTGAAAGCTTCGTTGGGAATAGGACGTTGTGTCTCAGTTTTTGCATAATCAGTGGTATAACCACCGCCCTGATTCATAAAATTCTTTATGACGCGGTGAAAAATCGTACCATCGTAGGTGCCGGCATTGGTGTAGTAGAGAAAGTTCTTAACTGTTTCAGGGGCTTTATCCGGGTAAAGTTCTAGCATGACATCACCCATAGAGGTTTCCATTTTTACATTGATGATGGTACCCAGATCGAACGGGTCGGTTAATATCGTAGTTACTTCAGAATCTACAGGTTCGCTGTCTACTATTGTTGTATAGGTTTGTGTTAATTCAACAAAAAGAATTGCCGAGCCCAGACCTAAAAAAAGTGCGAGTGCAGCGAAAATGTATTTTTTCATAATTAGAATCTTGCTTGAGTATTAATGTGGTCGGTAATTTAGCTGAAAACTGCAGACTTGTCAGCTTGCAGAAGGTATTGTTTTAGTTTGTTCTGAGTCTATGGAATCTTTTTGTGTGAGTTGAGTTTCGTGAATGCCTATTGCTCTTAGAAACAGCGTAACCAGCTCACGACTTAGTTCGCTCAGGCTGACATCGATTAGACGATCTTGAGGTTGTAGGTACTTTTGCAACAGTGCTTCACGTACCATTCCTTGAAACATTAAGCTGGCAGAAAGAATTTTAATTTCTCTGTCGGCAATATCGTAAGCCAGGCGTTCATTCATGCTGTAGTTGATGTAGTCGGCAAAACTTTTCCAGCGATTTTCAAAAAATTCACTGGTTGCAGGATTGCCGTCAAGCAGGCTTTGCATCTCTATACGTAGTAAGTTGGGGTTTTCGTCGATGCTGCGGATAAAAACCTCAGTCATACCAATGAGGACTTCTTCAAAGTTAGCGTCGCTGTTGACCACCGCCTCAACATAGCTTTCACGTTGCGAGGAGAGCTCCTGCAGAACCGCATCGTAAAGATCCTGTTTGGATTTAAAGTGTCGATACAGAATAGCGGGGCTGACGTTGACGGCACGGGCAATTTCATCGATAGAAACGCCATGAAATCCTTTATCAGCAAACAGTCGTTGCGCTTCCTTGAGGATTGACTGTCTGCGCTCAGGGCCTGATAAGCGAGTGTTCATAAATAAACGTTCAGCAAACCCTGAGAGACAGTGCTGATTAAGATTTCTTAATCATGAAGACAAATTTGCCGCCTTCTTCACCACTTGAAAGCAGTGTATTGCCAGTTTGTTTACAAAAAGCTTCAAAATCCTTAACAGAACCTGGATCGGTTGCAATAATTCTAAGTGTTTGACCATCTTCAAGACCAGCAATAGCCTTTTTAGCGCGCAAAATAGGTAGTGGGCAGTTTAGTCCGCTGGCATCCAGTTCTGAATCAAAATCGCTCATAATAAAACCTCATAGTTAGTTGTTAGTTGGGTCACAAAGAAAGTGAACGATCACTAACTTAGGCTAAGATGGGCCAAATGTCAAGAGTTCAGAGGAAAGAGATATCAAGATTGATAATGAGAGAGTTATCAATAATCTCGATTTTGACAGGAGTTAGCTTTTCGCCGGTACAGGGGCCGTGGATGCACTGGCCGGTGTCAATTTCAAACAATGCATTGTGAGTGGCGCACTGGATAAAAGTATGGTCTCTATCCAGAAATTGATCATCTAGCCATTCCAGATTGACGCCGGTATGTGGGCATGAATTGATAAATGCATAAAATTCGCCATCCTTGTGGATAACAAAAATATCAAAAATCTTACTATTATGTGCAAGCTGGAAAGCCTTGCTGCCGGGATCTTGAATATCTGATATGGAGCAGAGAGCGGTTGTCATACAGAATGATAAGTTAAGCTGATTAAGAATATTAATTCTGTGTAAGATAACATGAGTTTAAATGCATAGAAAAGATAACACATGAATGAATTAAACCTGATTGATTTAGTAATGCTGATTTTATTGCTGGTCGCTGTAGTGTTGTTATGGCGGATACACGGTCAGCAGCTGCGTATAGATATGCGTAATGACGAGCAGACCCGGCAGTTTCAGAACATTGAGTCCATACTTCGTGAAACACGAGATTCTCAGCTCAAGAGCCTTGCAGAGATGCAGGCCAGGTTTGAGCAGCGTTTTGGTGAAATGCAGCACAGCATTGAAAAACGTCTGGGTGAGATGGGACAGATCAGTATCGAAAAAATGGCGGACTCTAATAAAAAAATGCAGGAGTTGTTGCATGAACGATTAAATGAAATCAGTGGTCAGGTAGAAAAACGGTTAAATAAAGGTTTTGAAAAAACCACTGAAACCTTTATTGATGTGGTCAAGCGTTTAGCCATTATTGATGAGGCGCAAAAAAAGATTACCGAGCTTTCCAGCAGCGTAGTGAGTTTACAGGAAGTGTTATCTGATAAACGATCACGCGGAGCCTTTGGTGAAGTGCAGATGGCAGCACTGGTGCGCAATATGATGCCGGAGAATCATTTTTCATTGCAGCATAGTCTATCAAATGGAACACGCGTAGATTGCATGCTGTTTCTACCCGAACCGACGGGAGATCTGGCCATAGATTCAAAATTCCCGCTGGATTCCTACAAACGCATGATGGATAACGAACTGACAGAATCGGAACGACAGGTTGCTGAGCGTCAGTTTCGCCAGGATGTGAAAAAACACATCAAGGATATTTCCGAAAAATATATTATTCCCGGTGAAACTTCAGATAGTGCAATTATGTTTATTCCAGCTGAGGCCGTATTTGCAGAAATACATGCACATCAGTCAGAATTAGTTGAAGAGTCACATCGTAAACGTGTCTGGATGGTGTCACCATCGACGCTGATGGCAGTGTTAACCACGGTGCGTGCTGTGCTCAAGGATGCAGCCACGCGTAAACAGGTTCATCTAATTCAGGAGCATCTGGTGGGCTTGTCAAAAGATTTTGGACGATTCAAAAATCGTATGGATGATTTGTCAAAACATATTCGAATGGCAAATGATGATGTTGGCAAAGTAAATACATCAGCGCAGAAAATTAGTAGTCGCTTTGAAAAAATAGAAAAGGTTGAACTGGAAGGCCCAGATATGGATCTGCTAGATCAGGATATAGATGATATAGGTGATGAAGAGTAGGAGAAAATAAAATGCAGGAGACGGGTTTTTCAAAAACATCCAGAGTTATATTAGTGGCTGCGGCACTGGTTATTATTATTACAGGCATGAAATTGGCAGCAACATTACTGGTTCCTTTTTTGTTGTCTTTATTTATTGCAATCTTATGTTTTCCTATGATGCTAGAGCTACAGAAAAAAGGTGTAGGTGAAAATGTTTCATTGTTTTTAGTTATTGCTTTAGTTTTTATTGTGGGTCTGGCTATTGCCATGTTGATTGGAAATTCGGTGGATGATTTTTCAAAAAACTTACCGGCTTATCAGCTCCGTATAACAGAACAATGGCAGGTATTTATTCAATGGATGGCAAATCAGGGTGTGGTGTTGCCAGCTGATTATTTAAAATCAAATCTTGATCCGAAAGCGGCAATGAAGATGGTGGCATCAATTTTGTCGGGTTTTGGTAATGTGCTGGCGAATTCATTTTTAATATTTCTAACGGTGATTTTTATCTTGCTGGAAACAGCCACTTTTTCTAAAAAAATAACCGCATTCGGAGGTGAGCAGGGCAGTGATTTTTCTACAGTGTTTACCGATAAGCTCAGAATGTATATGAGTATTAAAACATGGATGAGTGCGGCAACAGGTATGCTGGTAGCGCTGTGGTTATGGTTTTTAGGTGTGGATTACCCGGCTTTATGGGGTGTGCTGGCTTTTATGCTTAATTATGTGCCCAATATTGGATCCATTATCGCAGCGGTGCCTGCTGTGTTATTGGCCTTGATACAAGTGGGTATGGGTACTGCCTTTCTGGTGATGGCCGGTTATATGGCCATTAATATTATTATTGGCAATGTCATTGAGCCTAAATACATGGGCAAAGGTTTAGGTTTGTCTACGCTAGTCGTGTTTCTATCTCTGGTATTCTGGGGCTGGGTTTTGGGTACAGCGGGGATGTTGTTGTCTGTGCCGTTGACGGTGGCTGTTAAACTGGCGCTGGATAGTAAAAAAGAAAGTCAGTGGATGGGTGCTCTTCTGGGTTCTGCAGAGTAGTCTGACAATTAATCAGAGTAATTTTTATTGCTAAATGACATCTTCAACTTTGCTGATGGTTTATCAGTAAAGTTGAAGATGTATTGATATTATTTAGCAGCTTTGATATCCAGTAACTCAATATCAAAAATCAGAGTTGAATTGGGTTGTATAAATTGGCCACGTTGTGCTCCACCGTAAGCAATATCAGATGGGATATATAATTGCCATTTAGCTCCCACTTTCATCAGCTGGAGTGCTTCTGTCCAGCCTTTAATAACAGCTTTAACAGGGAAGGTGGCAGGTTGATTGCGTTGATAAGAACTATCAAAAACCTGGCCATCAATGAGTCGACCTTCGTAATGAGTCACTACAGTGTCATCCAGTTTAGGGGTGGCGCCTGTACCAGCAGTAATGACTTTATACTGTAAGCCGCTGGCAGTGGTGATAACGCCTTCTTTGCTGGCATTAGCATTTAGAAAGGTTTTGCCGGCCGCCAAATTTTCAGCGCCAGCTGCTTTTTGTTTTTCTATGAGTGCATTTTGAATTTTCTGCTGGAAGTCCAGTCTTGCTTGCGACATCTCAGCATCGGTTAATAGCGGTTTTTTTCCTGCAGTTGCATCTTTAAGGCCATGAATCAGCGCATTAAGATCCAGTTCTGCGCCCTGTGCATTCATGCGGGTAATAAAGTCGACACCGATGCTATAACTGGCTTTTTCCTCAAGAGTGTTGAGTCCTTGATTTGCCGCGTGGACGATGGATGGTAGTGTGAAAGTGAGTGCAATAAGGTAAGAGGCGCGCATGTATATTAATCCTGATTGATGTTGATAAAGCAGCGTGAAACATATCAGCTCACGAAACTAACATCAAGTCGCTTTCATGTTGTTGTTAATTGGACAATAATCACGCTACAGAAGATATAGAACTTTTATTAATGACTATTGTCGATGTGCTGAAATTAATTAAGGAGACATTATGTTTAATCTGAAACACATATTGATCATTTCATTTGCTGTAGCTACGCTGGCTACAGAACCAGTCATGGCTGGTTTGCCCGCTAGTGTAAATGGCGAGGCATTGCCAACACTGGCACCGCTGGTGGAGAAAACGCGACCTGCTGTGGTCAACATTGCTACCAGGGGGCGAACTAATGTTCAGAACAACCCATTATTGAACGATCCCTTCTTCCGACGTTTTTTTCAGGATTTTGGCAATGTACCGCAACATCGTGAGACCCGGAGTCTGGGGTCTGGTGTGGTTATCGATGCAGGCAAGGGCTTTATAGTTACCAATCATCATGTAGTTGATGGGGCAGATGAAATTCAAATTACCCTGTACGATGGTAAAGAATTTGCAGCTACTTTAGTAGGTTCTGATCCGGAGGCAGATGTGGCTTTGTTGAAAGTCGATGCAAAAAATCTCACTGAAATAGCGATGGCAGATTCCGACCAGTTGCGTGTTGGAGATTTTGCGGTAGCGATTGGTAATCCCTTCGGTCTGGGGCAGACCGTGACTTCGGGCATTGTGAGCGCTTTGGGTCGTACGGGTTTGGGCATAGAGGGTTATGAGGACTTTATTCAGACCGATGCCTCTATTAATCCCGGTAACTCCGGTGGTGCGCTGGTAAATTTGAATGGTGATTTGATTGGTATTAATACTGCGATTATCGCTGCCGGTGGTCAGGGTAATGTCGGTATTGGTTTTGCGATTCCGATTAATATGGTTCGCCAGATTGTTGATCAGCTAATCGAATTTGGTGAAGTGCGTCGTGGCATGCTGGGCGTTATTATGCAGAACTTAACACCCGAACTGGCTAAAGCTTTTGGACTTGATCTAAACAGTGGCGTGGTAATTTCCAAAGTAATTGAGGGTTCGGCTGCGGAAGAAGCCGGAGTTAAAGCCGGTGATGTGGTGGTCAGTATCAATGGCGAACCAATTAAAAGCGCGTCGGCCATGCGTAATGCAGTGGGCATGTTACGTGTCGGTGAAAAAATGAAAATGGAAGTAATTCGAGATGATCGACGCAAGACTCTGACGGCAGTGATAAAAGATCAGGTGGATGAGAGCGTTGAAGGCAAGAAAGTTCATGAGCGTCTGGCGGGTGCGACCATTGAGCAATCGAATGAGGGGGGTGAAGTTTATCTGGTGGTAACCGAGGTTGAACAGAACAGCCCTGCCTGGCAATCAAGCCTGCGCAAAGGCGACATCATTCTTTCAGTGAACCGAAAGGCGGTGAAAACACTGGAAGAATTTAAGCAGGTTGTCGGTGATAAAAGTAAGCAGATTTTGCTGAATATTCAGCGTGGACGTTCGGCCCTGTTTATTCTTATTCAGTAAGATTGTTTTAACTGCTGGGTGCATCGTGCACCCAGCGTTCTTTATGGCCGGTGGTTTCTTTTTTCCAGAAAGGTGCACGAGCTTTGAGTTCTTCGATTAAATAGCGACAGGCGGAAAAAGCATCTTCACGATGTGCCGACCAGGCCGCAGTGAGCACTATCGGGTCGCCGGGTTTGATGTCTCCAAAACGATGGATGACCAGGCAGTCGACCAGTTCCCATTTATCTGTTGCTTCTTTGCACAGCCGATCGAGAAACTTTTGCGTCATTTCTGGATAGTGTTCCAGTGTCATGAGTTGCACATCGGTGCCAGCATTGAAGTCACGCATGGTACCGATAAAATTGGTACAGGCACCATAGCTGCCGGGGCATAGATGCTGATTCTGATATTGCGCTAACTCCTTGAGCGGATCGAGTGCCTGTTCGTACAAATAGGCAGGCATCTTTAACCCCCGGTTACTGGCGGAAAGAAGGCAACCTCATCTCCATCATTCACCACGTCATCTGGTTTGGCATAATCCATATTGATGGCGCATAGCGTATTAACAGGGTAGTCACGTGATGTGACCTGATCCCATATCTCACGGATTGTGATGTTTGCTCTGGCTTCGATCTGGGTCGAATCCATACCCAACATTTCACGCAGGCTGGCAAAAAATTTAACTTGTATACTCATGGCTAGCATATTAACTTTTTTATTAATGGGCTGTCACGCTAGACGCTTTGATATTCACGGCTTTATGCCATGGCCGGCTCTTGTTATGCTAGTCATCAAGATAAACGTACAGAGAATGTTATGACCGACAAATTGAATCATTTTAATGAACGTGGTGAAGCGCATATGGTGAAGGTGAGCAATAAAGCCTCAACCCACCGGCGTGCCGTAGCCGAAGGCAGTATCTACATGCAGGATGAAACTCTGCAGCGCATTCTCGATGGTGACAACAAAAAAGGTGATGTGCTAGCCGTGGCCCGCATAGCCGGCATCATGGCTTCCAAAAAAACCGCCGAGCTGATTCCGCTGTGTCACCCACTAGCTTTATCTCATGTCGATATTGAACTGCTGCCAGACGAAACAACCGCCAGCGTGCTGTGTCGTGCCGCCGTAGAAACCATAGGCAATACCGGCGTTGAAATGGAAGCATTAACTGCGGTGCAGATTACACTGCTGACGATTTATGACATGTGCAAAGCCATGGATCGTGGTATGCGCATGAGCGACATAAGGCTGCTGAATAAATCGGGTGGCAAATCAGGTGAGTGGCAGCGTTAGATGGTGGCTGGTCAGTTAAGTAGCAACGCCAGTTTTGCGGATCAGGTGCTGGCCTGGTTTGATCAGCATGGCCGCCATGACCTGCCATGGCAAAAAAATCGAAATCTCTATCGAGTTTGGCTGGCTGAAGTCATGCTCCAGCAAACCCAGGTGGCGACGGTCATCCCTTATTACCTGAATTTTCTAACGAAATTCCCCGACCATCCCCATCTTGCCAGTGCTTCACTGGATGAGGTCTTAACGCTGTGGGCAGGTCTGGGCTACTACACGCGTGCCCGTAACCTGCACAAGGCTGCCATTGCCATACAGGAGCAACATCAGGGGCAGTTTCCCGAGTCATTTGAAGAGGTGCTGGCACTGCCTGGCATTGGTCGTTCCACGGCGGCGGCGATACTGGCGCAGTCACTAGGGCAGCGACACGCCATTCTCGATGGCAACGTCAGACGGGTATTGAGCCGCTATTTCGCTATTGAGGGCTGTGCTGGGAAAAAAGAGGTTGAGAATAGCCTTTGGCAGAAAGCCGAAATTTGCACACCCTACGAACGACTGGCCGATTATACGCAGGCAATGATGGATCTGGGCGCCACCGTCTGTACCCGATCATCCCCTGATTGTAGTCATTGCCCAATCATGAATGGCTGCCGGGCAGTAAAATATCAGAGAGTTAATGAACTGCCCACGCCCAGACCCAAAAAACAGATACCTGTTAAAACGGTGCGCATGTTATTGCTGACCAATAAAGATGGTGAGCTGTTACTGGAAAAACGCCCGCCTACCGGCATCTGGGGTGGACTATGGAGCTTGCCCGAGCTGGCGCTGGAAGATGATGTGGCACAGGCCTGTGAGCAGCGTTGGGGGTGTCAGATTGATCATTTTGAAGACCAGGCTGGTTTAAGGCACACTTTTAGCCATTATCATCTTGATATAACACCCTGCAGAACTCACGTAATAAAGTCCTCATTAGACGTGCGTGAGCCCGGTCAACAGCGTTGGTGCAATGCGGATAATTACAAAGAACATGCGCTGGCAACACCGGTAGCCAGTATTTTGCGTCAGTATCTGTAATAGAGGCACGATAGCTGCGCTAATGACTTGACTCGTAGCGGGTGAGAGGCTTAAATACGCATCCTCTGAGCAGTTCTGCTTAGATCGCTTACAGCATACGGCCGAATAGCTCAGTTGGTAGAGCAGCGGATTGAAAATCCGCGTGTCGCTGGTTCAATTCCAGCTTCGGCCACCATTTTTTTACCTTCGTTCATACTCTTTCAATATAGAAACAATTGCTCTCTGGCTCGGGTTTTGCTATTTTGGCTATTCTTTGAACCAATGCAAAAGCGTAACTGCCGAATTGACCGATATCACTGAAACAAAATATCTAAAGAGTATTTCACCACCTATGGCGCCCAAGAATAATCTCCTCAGATTTCTCGCTCACATCGTGTTGCTGTTCATGTTGGGGTCCTATGCATTCGCTACTGCAGAAACGCTCTATATTAGCGATGAACTCAAGGTTGCATTGCGTAGCGGAGCAAGCACGCAACACCGTATCATATCTTTCCTTACCAGTGGCGCAGAGTTAAGTGTGCTGGAAACTAGTGTCGACGGTGACTTCTATCGCGTCAACGTCGATGGTAAAGAAGGCTGGGTAAAAGCCGAATATGTGATGAAATCGGCCAGTGCGCGTGCACAGTTACCGGTGCTTAATAAACGCATTGATGTGCTTAAGGCCGACATCAGGAGCGAAAAAGCTACAACGGCTGAGCTTAGCGCGCGTATCAAACAACTCGAAGAAGATAAGCGCGCATTGGAAAAAACTCGCGACGGCATCAATGACTCGCTGGAAAATCTCAAGCAGGTTGCAGCAAAACCATTTGCCATTGCTCAACAGAACAAGGAGCTAGAAGCTGAGCTGGCGAAAATTGGCAATGAGCTCGCATTTTTACAGAACGAAAATGCGTTCCTGCGTGATCGCAATATTAAGGAATGGTTCATGATCGGCGGCGGTGTGTCGCTTGCAAGCCTGTTCTTCGGACTGATCATTCCGAACATCCGTTGGCGCCGCAAACGCGATAGCTGGGGTGGCGGGATCTAATAATTCGATATTAATAAAAACGCCCCATAGTTGGGGCGTTTTTATTTGTACAAGCTAAATTTTATGGAATAAACCAGAACAGGACATAGCAATCAGAGATCTTCAAAGACGAGAACTGTAAACAGGGCTTTTACTTTGTCAGTGACCATATTTTTATCTATATAACTAATGCCTAGTGGTGTTTTCGCAACCCAGTCAAGAACATCTGCGTGGCTGTTTAGTTCATCAGGTGCGCCTTTTTTACCGGTGGATTTCTTGCGTGCCCAGTAACGTTCGTGTCTCGTTTCTCCCATTTTAAGTACATACTCAAGAAAGTATTTACGATCCGGGCTACCGTTAGAGTGGTTGGCTGGAATAGCTTTGTGACCACTAGGAAATGTGGTGGCTTCGCCAAGGAATATTTCTTTGACCATCTCTTCATTAAGTTCGCCACCGTCATAGTCCGGATGAACAATAATAGCTAGCTCAGCATACGCTGTTGTACTACTGGTAATAATCAGCAATATAAAAAAACTTATCAATTTTTTAAACATGCGGTCTATTCTCCAAAATGTGTAGAGGTAAAAATTCTGTTATAAATTTCAATTCAAATAGATCTGCTAATGAGTAAATGTGCTTATTGTATATTCGTATTAAGAATTTGAAAATTTATAGATCTGAAGAGAAAGACTGAGTTTTCTAGAGCTTCTCCCTGTAATCACAGAATAATTTAATTAAACAGCATCAAAGCCGGAAATTGTCAATAATACTTTTACGGTATTATTGACTTTGCTGGAATCGATATAACTTATGCTACCGGGTGTATTAGCAACAGATTTCAATACAGCTTCGTAAGAATCCCGCTCAGTTGGTGAATGTCCAGTGCCTTTTGATATCTTGCGTTGCCAGTGACGTGTATGATTTGATTCAGGCATGTTCAGGACGGATGAAAAAAACTCTTTACGATCTGGGCTACCAACAACATGGTTAATTGGAATTGCATGAACTCCATTCGGGAAAGATTTACGCTCACCAAGGAATAATTTTCTTACATTCAGGATATCGATTTTGCCAGTATCAGAGCTGGGGTGGGTAATAATTGCCAGATCTGCACAAGCGGCAGTGCTGATAAAGAGGACAAACGATGCGGTAAGAATTCTCAGTTTGGTAAACATGATATTTTACTCCTGGAGTATCAATAAGTTTGAGGAATGGCATTTGTGCCAATATTTATTTGATGATTTTAAACATTTGAATTTTGCCAGTGCTAATGGTCACCGTAAGGGTGGTTCCTGATAGCATGGGAAATAATGGTATGGCATGATGTGAGGTAATCATTAAAACTACAGATTCAGAAAAGCTAACACTAATTCTCCCATGGTTAGTATATTACTATATTAGAAAATTGCATTAATTCGGCGGTGAGAGGTTGTAAAAAGCCGATAAAGTGTATAAAAAATTAGTTAGAGTGAATGAGCTTAACTAAAGTGGCCCTGAATCGTGGTCAAGTAGATATTGCATTGATAAGATTCACGCTGTCATATGGCATATTGTCAAAAAAGCAATCGCTAATTCTATAGATATTATTGCCATGATGATTAAATCTGCTTAGGAGCTACATGCTCCCTTCAAATTAGAGATAATGATTAGAATAGAGAAAATCGGGGTCTGTCTATTATCTCTGCATATATTATTTTTTATGCCTGTGGCAAATGCCCTTATTTCGAATGAAACTGTCTGGTATGAAAAAGATGTTAATGATCAGCCAGTAATTCATTTATATTTTTTCTGGTCTAATGAATGTCCGCATTGCCTTAAGGCGAGGCCAGATATTATTGAGATGGATAAAGAATACCCCTGGTTAAAATTGGACTCACTTGAGCTGATTCAGCATCCTGAAAACAGACAAATATTTGAAAATATGGCTACAACGTTGGGGCGTGATGTGCGTAGTGTGCCTACTTTTATGTTCTGTGGGAATTTAATTAGCGGATATGATAATAAAAACACTACTGGTCAGTTATTAAGAACTTATTTGCAAGCATGCTATCAGTTTGTCAGAGAAAATAATCCTGATAATTCGACACATTTTATACTGGATGCAAATGAATTAACATCGATTGAGATACCTGTCCTTGGGACAGTGTCATCAGATGATTATTCATTGCCAGTGTTGACCCTGTTTATTGCGGGTATGGATGCATTTAATCCCTGTGCTTTTTTTGTCTTGTTATTTCTGTTGAGTATGATGGCGCATGCTCGTAGCCGGAGCAGGATGGCATTAATCGGTGGCATTTTTGTATTTTTCTCGGGTGCTATATATTTCCTGTTTATGGCAGCGTGGTTAAATTTATTTATTTATCTGGGAGAGTTGCGAATAATTACATTACTGGCAGGCGTAGTTGCCATTTTTATTTCACTAATAAATATCAAAGACTATTTCTGGTTTAAAAAAGGGGTGTCATTAAGTCTGTCTGATCAGGCAAAACCAGAATTGTTTGATCGTATACGTTATTTGTTAAGGCTTGATTCAGTAATTACGGCTATTTTTGCGACGGTTGTACTGGCTGTTGTCGCCAATAGTTATGAATTATTATGTACGGCTGGATTTCCCATGGTGTATACACGAATTCTGACTTTAAAGATGTTGCCAGTCGAGAGTTATTATTTGTATCTTTTGTTATACAACCTGGTTTATGTCATTCCTTTGTTGGTTATTGTTGCTCTGTTCACGGTAAAACTAGGTTCCAGGAAACTATCAGAGCGTGAAGGTATGGTATTAAAATTGTTGTCCGGTGTTATGATGTTAGTGCTAGGTTCGTTGCTGGTGGTGGCACCACAATTATTAAATAATATTGTGGCGGCAGCAATAATGCTGGTGTTTTCTGTTAGTGTTACCTGGCTAATTACTAAAGTAAAGAAAAGATAATTTATTTAGTCTTTTGAGTATTGTGTTATTTAGGGCGGTTCTTTTTTTCTAGCGCCGTGGCATCAAAAATTATATTCCCCCAGCCGTATTTCATGAAAGTTCGGATATTTATATGATCGATAGCATCGGGATGTTTTAATACATCATCACGATAATAACGGCCAAAACAATTTAAAGTTTGTTCTTTATCTAATTTATGCATCAGTGCAAATGAAAATATTTTACAGGAACCCTCATTTTCACCTGCCTTGCTGACGATGAAGTCGTGATCAGGGCCGTTGCGAAATGACGTTGGACTGTAGTTATAAGATTTATCGATATAATTTATTATGTCTTCAAATTCTATGCTTTCAGACTGTGATTTGATTTTTTCTATTAATGTCTCTGAATGTTTCATGATGTGTTTGTATAAGTAGTTTTGTATTTTAAGCTTGAAAGGATAATGCTTGCTGGTGATGGTGAAAATTAATGTGGATGAATGTTCAGTTCCAGTTCGATTATTTTTAGATTATAAAAACGCACTGCATTTGACAGATTAAATATTAATGTTAACTGTGAGATTATAAACAATAATGCGGCCGGATAATAAAACCATTGTGGCCAGTTGGTTGCTAGTGCCAGCAATATCAGGCTGGCCAGATGAAAACGAAATTGCCAAAGACCCGCCGTTTCAGGAATAATCTTGCGCATGTGTGGTACTTTGACCTGAGACTCCCTTTTTCCCTGGTCACGTAAATTTTTATTATGCGTACTGAGATGTAACCAGATTAAAAATGGGAATATTTTGTACATCATGCCATTCACGGTGCTCATGGCAAATCCGAAAATCATTAACACACCTAACAGAAATATGGGTGTATTAGCCTGGATTAACGTTGGTATTAACCAGGTCAATGCGAGAAATATGAGGCTGATCATGGCGAGCTGCCAGAAGTTCATGGTCAGGTCGGCAAGCTGGCGCCGTCGTGTTTGTAACACCCATAAAGTAGTGACTGCGAAAGTCAGCAAGCAGGTTGCAAGCAGTGCGCTGGTAATGGTGTTCAATATTGTCAGTGGCCAGAAATAAGTCAGGCTCAGCGTCAGCAGGGTGACAAAGACTATCCAGCCGATCCAGCGTTGATGTAGAACAGGATACTCATCAGTAATCTGGAACATGGGAATAACCTGATAGGCTACAGCCATGATCAACAGTGCTACCCAGCCCAGCAACCCCCAGCTTAAATGCAGATCGGTCAGATGCCGTGACAGCGGCCATGTTTGGTTGGCATAACCCATGGCCAGATAGAGGCCGAAGATGGCTGTGATAAACAGAGCCAATAGTGCTAGTAACATCATGCCGCGTGTGGCGTGCTGGTTTTTTGAGCGCAATAAACGCTCTGTTGCCATAAGGATAAATACGCTAAAAGAAAAAGCCAGCGATGCCATAGCAATGATGAACAGTGTATTGATGTGTAGTAACCAGGCGATGCCAAGACTGGCGCTACCGAGAAATAATGAGGCATGAATAATGCTGCTGAAAAATATGGGTCGTGGGATCATTATGCCCATTAATACGGGCATAAGTTGCATCATGGCACCACACATACTCATAGCGAGAAAACCCAGAGTCAGAAAATGGGTGACGGCCAGCAGCTCGGGTGTCCAGCGGTTAGTGAATATTTCCGGACCATACCAGAGCATGACTAGTGCCGCAGCCAGGCCAAATAACGGTGCGCTGATGAAGAATCGTGCAGGTACGGAAAAGGGTGGAGATTGCTGGAGTGATAGATTGGCGTGCATGTAGTACTGAAGAATATTTAATCGGTAGTCGTATTAGATGTATTGATGATTGCCAGTACGGCGGCTGCAGCTTCTTCATCTTGTTCAGACCAGATGAATACTTCTACGGCTGAGGTGGTACCTTTGCGCTGATAATATTTGAAATGATTGTCGTCGAGATTGCCGTATAACATGCATGGTTCCCGGCGGTGCAGCATTCGCAGGTACTGGCCGGGTTTGAGCTTTTCGGCAGCTTCAAGGGTCAATACCAATGGTTCCGGCGGTTCAAGTTCACTGACATCGAGCACGACCTCATTGGACATTATTGATTTTCCCAGTTCAGAAATGTTTTCTGTAAATGAACATCTTCCTCGGATAGGTGCATGTCCATCATGTTATACAGAATCTGCTCTTCTTTCATATTGTGTTGTTGCATCAGCACTAACAGAGTATCGGCAACGCCGAGGTAGTCATCGCTATGCTGACGTTCCAGAGCATCACGCATCTCAATAAATAGCACACGCATCTGGTCATGTTCCATGCGCATCATTTCTGTAGGCCCCATTTTCATGCCGGTAGTTTCTTCAAAAGCAGGGAATAATTCTGTTTCTTCGATACCAAGATGACGATCCATGGCGTGGATAAATTCATTGAAGGCCTGTGAGGCCGTGGTCCAGTCTTCGGCCGATACCGCAGCTTCAGCTTTGGCAAAAAGATAATCGCAATCTTTGTGATCCTGTGACATAAATTGTTTAATATTCATTTCAGTATGCTCTGTGGTTAAACAGTGAGATCATAACGTTATGTGGCTGTGCATCTAATGATCTACGTCAGAAGAATAGAGTAGAGGTTGCGGCTAGATTTTCTGATCAGAGTTAGAGTGTAAGCTGGTTACTCTTTTAGTCGCAATAGAATGGCTTATAATGCCCCGGATACTCTTCAATAAAGGCTATGTAATAACATGAAACTCATCTCTAATTTCCTACTATTTTTCCTTGTTACAGGTACGGGTATTTCGTCCGTTTATGCGGGTGATTCGGTTAGTCTTGATGTGCCGCCGGCTTCACTGGAAAAATGGTATAAACCGGCCAACAAGCGCCAGGTGTGGTTACATACCATGTTTGCACTACGCCGTGAAATGCAGGCTATTAGTGAATATGCGGAACAGAAAGATAAGCCCGGTATGGAAAAATGGATAAGCCGCCTGGAAAAACATTACAGTAAAATCGCCGATATGGTGCCTGAGTGGAAAAAAGAAATTAAACCCCGGTTGTTATCTGAATTAAAAATGTTTGCAGAAAAAGGTGATATGTATCGCGTGGCTAAAACACTAAAAATGATTCAGCGTACCTGTGATGATTGCCATAGCAGTTACCAGCCGCTGGTGGTGGCCATGTATCGATCACCGCACTATGAAGATATCAAGGTCAAAGATATCAATGGCGCACTTGAGTCTTTTTCAGACAATATGGAGAATCTGTCTGACTCAGTTAATCGAATCCTGATCGCGCTCGACGATAATCATAAAACTACTGCCCTGCAGGCTAGTCAGAATCTTGTCAGCCAGTTACAGAATCTTGGTGAAAGTTGTAATCGTTGTCATAAAGATGATGAGTATCCGCGCGAACGCATCCTGGGCGAGGTAACTCAACAACGTTTTGCAAAACTTAAATCAGACATCAGTGCGGGCCGCGTGAAAGACAGTCAGGATCTGATGGGTGAAATTGCGGTGACTGTGTGCGCACGTTGCCACAATACGCATCGTATTGTTAATGATCTACGTGACGCACTGTTGCTAGAAGAATAATAATTGGCCGATTGGTTAAAGCATAGTAATTACTGAGCAAAAAAATTCATTTCCCACTGCCATGCTGTTTCGATAATGGTTTCCAGCTGGTCGAACTTGGGTGACCAGTTAAGTTCATCTCGGGCGAGTGTTGAGTCGGCGACTAAAACAGCAGGGTCACCAGCACGTCGATCAGTGATCACTACATTGAAATCTTTACCTGAAACTTTTTTGGAAGTATCGATAACCTGCTGTACAGAAAAGCCTTTGCCATTGCCGAGATTGTAGCGAGCACTGCTTCCGGTTTTTTGCATTTTGGCTAGTGCCAGTGAGTGTGCTTCACATAGATCATTGATATGTACATAATCACGCACACATGTTCCATCTTCGGTGGGGTAATCCTGGCCGAATATTTTGATGTCTGCACGCCGCCCGGAAGCGGCCTGTAAAATCAGCGGCACCAGATGAGATTCAGGATTATGGCGTTCGCCCAGCTCACCATCAGGATCAGCACCAGCAGCATTGAAATAACGTAAACAGGTTGATTTTAATCCGTAAGCCGTATCGTAATCTTCCAGCATATGTTCGACCATTAATTTGGTGCGGCCATATGGGTTGATCGGATTCTGTGGATGCGCTTCATTAATGGGTGTGTATTGTGGTTCGCCAAAGATGGCGGCGGTGGAGGAAAAAATAAAATGCTTGATATCATATTTCACCATGGCATCAAGTAATACCTGAGTGTTGCATACGTTGTTGTGATAATACTTGCCAGGATTAATTACCGATTCACCAACTTCAATAAAAGCGGCAAAATGCATTACGGCATCAAATTTATGCTGATTAAATAATTGATTGAGTACATTGTTATCGCCGAGATCACCGATGACAAGCTCACCGTATTTGACAGCATCTTTATAACCGCAACTTAAGTTGTCTAGAGTAATAACTTCGTTATTGGACAGGGCGAGTTGTTTAACCATGTGTGAGCCGATATAACCGGCACCACCAACGACAAGAATTTTCATATTTCGATTTTTACCACTAAAGAATTTCGACCAGTGTATCACCGCCGATTATTAATCTGGACAGTTTAATCTGCATGCCCTCGGCGGCGCAAATGCTTTTGGCTGGATTTCGTTTGTGTTTAAAGTGAGCGTCATTTTCTATCTGGATTTCATCAAGCTCCCCATCAGTACGGTCGGGGTCGTGATGAAACATCACCAGTGTTCCGACTTCAGCATCAATGGCCAGCTGTCGGACCTGAGAAATTAATGAGTGCCCCCAGCCATGTTTGTGTGGCATATCATCTTCGGTATATTGTGCATCGTGAATTAATACATCAACACCGTGTAGAAAAGTAACCCAGTCATCATAGGTAGTGTGAACTTTATAAGGAGGATCAAGTTCGTTGTCAGTGACATACGCACAGCTCATACCATCTTCTTCAAACCGGTAAGCGGTGCCTCCACCCGGGTGATTGAGTGGTTTTTTTGTGATGTGAATATTCCTGTCTTTTAGAATGGACTCAACATTATCGAATATGCAGCTATTTTGAGAAGGCAGTTCTTCAAGTCTTACGGGAAAGTTAATGCCATCCATTTGTTCGAATAAAGTACCCGGTAATCTATCTCTGGAGTCAGTGCTGGTGAAAACATCAATTTGACGATCTGCCTGAAAAATAGGCTCGAAAAAAGGATAGCCCTGAATATGATCCCAGTGAACGTGAGAAAGAACGATATTGATGGGTGTTGTTTTGTTTAAAAGATGACGCCCCAGTTTCTTCATGCCCGTGCCTGCATCAAGAACTACATCCTGCCCGTTATCCATTGCTAAATGTATGCAGGAGGTGTTGCCGCCATATTTGATTGTTGTTGGCCCGGGCGTTGGCGCCGAGCCGCGAACACCATAAAAGGTGATTATCATTGTATGCTTATGAAGTTCCTATTTCAGATGAAGCCCAATTTAACTAGAACAGGCGGTGCTGTAAAGGCTAGATTTACAGAAGGGTAATTGCTAATCTAGTGAAAGCAAACGTGTTTCATATAGTGGGTACATGCTCATTAAACACACGTATGTAACCAGGAGGGTGTTAAATATGATTCCGAAGTCAATCTATCAGTTATTACCTTATATCTATATTAGTTTAGGCATGCTCTGCTTGCTGATTGTGGAGTCGCGCCTGATCCTGTTTTCATCAGTTTTATTGATTGCTGCGGGTGGTCTGGTGTTATTGATGAGACACAATAATGCTGACGATTCAGTCGAGTCTGTAAATAGCGTTGATGATGATTCAGAGATCATATTGGATGAAAGTAGCCACCCTTTTGATCATGAGAGGCGCGTTGATGACGACAGAGGGTTCCCATTGCTGGATAATCGAGATGCGATGATAGCGTTTGATCGCAGAAAGAAGCAATCAGATAACAAAGATTGATTCAGTAACATTGTAGATAGCGATCTACAGCTGCCTTTGATTAAATTTTGATGGTAGATAGGCTGACCAGTCTCTGCTGTTATCACCAAAAACCAAAAAGAAAGGGTTGAGCAAGCTGTCTTTGGTATTGTAATCGAGTTCAGACATATCCAGTTTGGTCATATAGCCACCGGCCTGTTCAACAATACAGTGAGCTGCGGCGGTATCCCATTCAGAAGTAAAGCCTATTCTTGGATACAGGTCTGCCTGTCCTTCTGCTATCAGGCAGAACTTGAGTGAGCTACCCATGTTGAGTAATTCAGCATTACCAAGATTCTTCATATAAGTCTGTAATTGCTCCGAGCTGTGGGAACGGCTGCTGACAACGATTAGTTTATCGCCAGCCTGTTTGCGTACCTGTATGGCTTTGGGCTCTTTGCCATGCTCAATTTTAAAAGAGCCACCATCCTTCCAGCCATAATAATCAATGTTTAAAACGGGTACATGGATAATACCAATAATGCTTTTATGGTTATTGATGAGTGCAATATTAACTGTGAACTCGCCATTACGTTTGATAAATTCTTTAGTGCCATCGAGGGGGTCAACCAGCCAATATGTTTGCCATTGTTGTCGTGCTTCAAAAGATGGTTTGATAGATTCTTCTGACAGGACAGGGATATCAGGTGTTAAAGCGGCTAAGGCTTTGATAATGGTTCGGTGTGCGGCGATATCCGCATCGGTTAGTGGTGATTTATCATCTTTTTCCTCGATAGCGTAGTCGCTGTTGTAAATTTCCAGTATTCTTGCACCGGCTTGCCGCGCAATTTCTATACATTGGTTACATAAGTATTCGAGATTGAGCGATTCTGACATGAGCGTGTTTTACTTGATAAACCTGGAAATTGCCATACTACTGTATTGTTGATTTTCTGTCTGTAATTGAGGTTTTTATGAATAACTATCTGGTTTGGCAAGAGATCAAAACGGTCTTTCTGGATCTTGACGGTACTTTGCTGGATTTACATTTTGATAATCACTTTTGGCTTGAGTATGTGCCGGTCTGTTTTGCTGATAAACATGAACTAACACATGAGCAGGCGAATGATGCATTAATGAGTCGTTATAAAGACGCAAAGGGCAAACTGGACTGGTACTGTGTTGATTTCTGGACACGAGAGTTAGGGCTGGATATTGAGCAGATGAAACATGAAGTTGCGCATAAAATTGCAGTGCGCCCGGAAGTTCGCGAATTTCTGCAGGCGATAAAAAATTCAGGTAAGCGAATCGTGCTAGTGACAAATGCGCATCCGGCCAGTCTGTCGCTGAAAATGAAAAAGACGGGATTAGATATGTATTTTGATCGAATGATCAATGCACATGACCTTGGTCTGGCTAAAGAACATGATGGTTTCTGGAATTCGCTACATGAGATGGAGCCGTTCGAATCAGCGCATACATTGCTGATTGATGACAACCTGGAAGTGCTGGAAAGTGCTGAGCATTATGGTATTAAATATTTACTGGCGATACTGCAGCCGGATAGTCAGGCTGATGAAGTGGAAACTAAACACTTTCATGCAGTACATCGCTTTTCAGAGGTAATGCCACGCTAGCTTAACGAGTTAGATTTTAAATTGATCATCCCATTTTTTATAGCGTTTTTTACAGTAAGCCAGTAAGTCTTCATAATTTGTGAAATATAAATCAAAACCATCTTCTGATGGGGCATCATATTCACAATAATCATTAGTGTGTTCGCGACAGATTTCCGGGCGCACACTATAGATCCCACAATCACCATTAATTTGCAGGTGTTGGCATTTACCACTGACTAATAAGGTCCAGCCATCATCATCTTTATAGATACTAATGTTGTCGTGTGAAACCTGCCACAGTAGTTGTTGAAAATCTTCTTTTGATTTGGGTGCGTCAATATGTTGAGTGACATAGGTGCAGCATATTGAACCAGTACAAAAACTACATTTGTTTTCTGTGGTAACTTTTATTTTGTTCGAGTTATTTTTTTTGTTCATGGTAGATCTTATCTATTCAAATGAGGTGCTTTTACATAAAGCCCAGTTGTTTCAGGTTACCATTATTTTTTATTATAAAACTACCGCTCCCCTGAGGCTTAGCAAATAAGCTCAGACTATTTTTTAAATTACTAGTGGCCTTGTTATTTGGGGTCAAAGTTAAATCAAGACTATAGTTGCCGGTTGTTTTTAGAGCGGCTGAGCCAACTATAGCTAATTGGCCATTTTGATTGGAAATTTGAGCATTGATCGGGTTGTCTTCGGATTCAGACAGAGTAATGGTTATGTCGCCTAATTGTGCAGTTTCAGCAATAGTAATGCTGGCTTTATCCCAATTTATAATGCCACTGACAGAAGGGATACTGCCCTGTTGCCAGTCCAGTGTTGCCAGATTAATAGAGACATCACCAGCAACTTCACCCATCGGTAGTGTTACCATTTGACTGAGAGCCTGTGCACTCATGGTAGTGGTAATATTTTTGCTCTGCACAATTTTATTCAGGCCTATGCTTATCTGGCCACTGAGAGGATTTTTGTTGTACATGGTATCAAGTTCAACGCAGGCTTCTGCTATCAGTAAGTGAGCAATGCAGATAGACCATGATACATTTTTGAAAACGTATCTGGATTGTACGGTGACCTGCTGTGCAGAACCCTGCCAGAGCGTGCCGCTCACATTTTGAATGTTAATTTGTGGAATTTGGTTTTTAAATTTATTGATCACCAGTGCGGCGGGTATATTGATAACTAAAAATAGAGTTAGCGCTAATATACCTATGATCAGATAGTATTTACTTTTCATTATATTTTTTCAAAAGAAAGGCGTGCGCTAATGGAGCCGGGCTGATCATTACGCTCAATATTGGCGGTAGTGACAGTCACTCCGTGTTGTTGTTCAAGAGTATTGAGCCATACTAGCAGCTGATCAAAAGAAGCTGAGTCAATTTTGACCTGTGCACCACTTTTTCCAGAGGACTCAATTTTATTGATATGTTGTTTCAAACCGGAGCTAGTCGCGCTGGTTTCAAGGATTAGTGTAATCGGCTGGTTGCTGGAAGTTTTTCTGATGCCAGAGCTTTTAAGTGACTTTGCTTCATTGGCGGCCGACTGCATCCAGGTGTAAATTTCCTGCTGGGATTTAAATTGCTGTTGTTGTAGGTCACGGCCTTGATGCACAGGTTCCCAGACAAGTAGATAAAGCAGAGTGATAAATACTAATACTAAAGCGGTGATGAGCATGTTTCTATCACGACTGGGCAGATGGCTATACCAGATATTTAAAATGTCGAGTTGCTGTTTCATGATGGGTTGGTATGTTTAATGCGAATATTGCCTTTAACACGATCTTTTTCTGAAGAGGATGAAACTATTTCAGCGCTCAGGGAGCTATTATTTAGTTTTTTATTCAGTTGTTCGATGTTCTGCAGGTTGGCACCAGTGACTTCAATGTCAATGGTGTTGTTACGATAATTGATTGCCTGAATGACTACGGATTTTTCACTGGATAATGCTGGGCTCGAATCTGCAAGCAAAGTCATCATGCTGGTATTTGATCCGGCCTGACTCAGACCTTTTAGCTCGTCGAGTTTTTGTTCCATTTGAACTCGGGCGTTAACCACCCGGGTGCTTTCAGGAAAAGATTTTTTGTAGATATTGTCAATTTCAACTTGCAGTTTTTTGTTACTCGTCTCAAATCTTTGGTATTGCACGCTGGTAATACCGATATTTAAACAGAACCATATTGCGGCCATTGAGGCTGCTAGTCGCCAACGCTGCCAGTTAACGTTGACTTTCTGTTTTGGTTTGTAGGTATGTTGTAAAAGATTAAGGGCTAGTGCGCGTTTGTACTGGCCACAAAAAATAACTAGAGGATGAGTGTTGTAGCTGACTTTGATTAGTTCAATTTGCTCAGGAATAATTGCGCTGATATCTTCGGTTGTTGAATTATCACCGTCCAGGGTGAAAAGAATAATTTTTTCGGGCTGTTTACGGTCAGCACGTTGTAGTTCAGTTTTAATCAATAATGGTAGGGTTTCACGATCAAATTCAGCGGCATTAAAGTTATCAAATTGTAGTTTGGCGCGATCATCCTGTAATAACACAGCCCATTGTGATGAGTTTGCGGTCAGGCATAGCATATCTGGAATCAGGGCGACAGGTTTTATACCTGATGATTCTATAGTATTGAGAATGCGTTTTAATATATCGTGTTTAATGGCAGCAACTGGTGTCTGTCCGTCGCTGGATGTTTTGCCAGCGACAAAGTGTAGTTCATCTACATCGTCGGCAATTTTTTCTTCGAGAGCAAAAGGGATGGCACGTAATAATTTTTGCGGATTCTTGATAGGTAGTTTGACCGAATCTAGATAAATAGCGGTACTGTCGAGTAGCACTATAGTTTTATGTTTATCAGCAATCGCAGCAGCATCACCGAGCGAGCCATGAGCCAGCATAGTGGTAAGTTCACCCGCGTTATTAACTAATGACCATGAGGCGCTATCAGCACATTCAGGATTGAAGTGTATGAGCAGTGTGTCAGCCACTAATAAGCTCCCTGTGAACGAGCTATCACCGTTGTCTCACCTTTGTCATCTCGATGAATGATGCTATACATCAAGGTATTCGCCTGGCCAATATTGGCTTCGGTTTCCAGCAGAAAATAATCACTGCTAACAGAGAGTCCATTGGTGTTTGTTATAATTGCGGTGAGTGCGTTTATAGTTAGAAAATCATTCATTTTTTCATAAGGCGCATTCTGCCTGTTAGCAATAATATCTTTGGCTTTTGCATTGTCAATTCCAGCCGCCAGAGATTCTAGCACTTCTGCAGGCGCTGTGTTGACGTTGATGGGGGCTGCAGGGCCGAAGGCGCAAAGCCAATTTTTACTTTGCTGGATGATGGCATCCTCTTCAAAACCTTTGATTAAACGTAGTTCACTAATACTTTTAATCGTCTGATTGGCGGTACGATAGGGTATTTCCTGATTAAGATAATAATTATCTTCAGCACCATCAGGGATGGTAGTGGTGAGATCTGTGTCAATCCAGTCAATAATTGCTTGTGAAAGGTCTGTGCCTGATGGAGTTGTCAGATGTTGCATCAAGCGCTTGAAGCGTTCCTGTGCCAGAACGTTCACCGCTCCACCCTGATAAAGGGAGTTCAGATTAAAGCAGGCCTGCAGGTCGGTTAATTTACCTTGTATGCTGCCACCTTCGACTGGCAGAGGTGGTATCTCTATGGCCCAGTCTTCATCAAGTGAATCGTAATTGTTATTAAGTCGATCATCTTTTAAAATTCTGCGCGACCAGTATTCTGCTTCCATCATGTAGGATATGGACTGTTCACTGGCAATAACATTACTGGTGCGGCGTATATCCAGTTGCAAACGCATACTGAGCTCGACGCTGATTACAGTTGCTAATGCAACGATCAACAGAGCGGTGATTAAAGCCACGCCTTTTTGTGAAGTTTTCAATAACATCAGAGACTCACCTGATAAATTCGGGTGATTTCGCCCCAGTCTTTTAGTTTTAGCGTTAACTCAATGGCAGTGAGCTCGGCAGTAGTACCGCTGCTACTAAGAGGCGGCCATTCGGAATGCCATTCTTTTTTGTCATCTCGATAGTGAAATTCAACTTGTTCTATCTGATCAAGAAGATCACTTTCATAAGCCTCCATGCCCTGAGCACGGTCGAGCTGTGGCCAGAACAGGCGGATCAGTTTTCCATCATCGAGCTGATAGGCGACCCGTAGCAAATTACTGCGTTTTAATTTTGCCGGATTACGCCGTCCACTTCGGGTGAATTCAATAAGATAATCAAGGTTGCTGCTGGCATCTAAAAAAGGTTGAGTATTGCCGTATTCATCACGGATATCGCGTTTGATAATCTGGCTGAAGTCACGACTAATGGTGGTCACGGCGCGCTGCACCGACTGTAGTCGTTCGAGTTCAATTTTAGCGTGTTTGCCGTTTTCGATAATTTGACTGAGACCACCATAGGCCATCACTGACATCACTGCAAATACAGCAATGGCAATCAGTAGCTCAATCAGGGTGAAGCCCTTTTGAGTAAAATTTTCAGTTGTTTGATTATGTTTTATTAACCACATTTATTTGTTTACATAACCGGTTAAACGAGTCAGGCTTTGTTCTCTGCTTTTGTCGGAAAATATCTGAATTTCAACTTCACGAGCATTATCATCCATTGTTTCTTTTATTGTCAGTGACCAGAACCATTCGGTATTAGCCATAGTGGAACTGCCTTTTTTTTCACCGACGGAGGGCCATTCTTTATTTAGCTGCAGCTGTGTCATCTCGTTCATGGCCACCCAGTGAGCCAGTGTTTTATGTTTGAGGTAACCAGTCTGGTGTGCCTGGTTGCCTGAGGCGCTCATGATGGCGCCCAGAGAGATGGCAATAATGGTGAGTGCAATCAGTACTTCTATCAGGGTGAAGCCCCGATTAAAACGGTGTTTAAAAGTCACTCAGTTTGACCTCGTGCTTACCGTCGACGTTGCCGCTGACTATATAACTGGCTTCTATGCCGCGAAGTGCAAAACGTGCCGAGAATTCTGGGGTGATTTCTTCGCTGGAAAGCAGGAATACCTGAGGTTTGAATTTTTCCTTTTTACTGTCGGAGTTTTCATCGTTGGTACTGGCGTTTTTTCCAATGATGACATCGAGTTGCTCGATGGCCAGTTCGATTTCCATTTCATCGGGCAGTTCGCGTTCGCGCAGTAGTTTATCGTCACTGATAGCTTGCCAGCGGTCATCAGTATAGGTAAGAAAGCGATAACTATTTTGTTTGAATTCAAGACCGTATTCGGCATTTTTCAATATGGCTTCTTCAAGTGCCAGTTGAATTAAGCGGTCAAGCCGATAGGCTTCTTCCTTGATCATATCTTCGGGGGAATGACCGCGGATAGTGAAGGAGACAAAAGTGATAAGTATCGAGACAATGACAAGAACAATCATTAACTCGAGCAGAGTAAATCCCTGTACCCTGCTCGATTTTAAATTATAAAAACGGGGATGGAGTCTTTTATTATTCAATGTCCCAGGAACCAATATCGGCAAACACCCCTTCACCGCCAGGTGCGCCGTCGGCACCCAGTGAGTAAATATCCACTTCACCGTGTTGTCCCGGACTCATATAAAGATAGTCATGGCCCCAGGGGTCTTTGTTCAGCTTTTTGATGTAACCGCCGGCTTTCCAGTTGGGAGCTTCGCTGGGCTGGCTGACCAGTGCTTCCAGTCCCTGATCGGTAGTCGGATAAACAAAATTATCTAGCCGGTACACATCCAACGCACTTTCCAGTGCAGTGATATCATGTTTGGCTTTGGCGACGCGTGCTTTGTCTGGATTGTCCATGATTCTGGGCACAACGACGCCGGCAAGAATGCCGAGGATGACGATAACCACCATAAGCTCGATCAGGGTAAAGCCCTTTTGGTGTGATTTCATAATATTGATTTCTGATTTCAAGTTTGCTGCTCCATATATTTTTTGCTACCGACTGCGCAACGAGTTAGAGTGCGCGAAATGCATAAAATTCACTAGATTGATATTCTGTTGTGGGAATAGTACCAAATGCACCTTGAGCTGCCTATTAAAAACCGTGTTTCTCTGCGATGGAATCATGCTTTATGGCTTTTTATAGTCTTACTGAGCGCCTATCTACAGGCCAGCGGTCAGGTGCCTGGCTGGCGTTATGATCAGGCGCTGATTGATAATGGTCATTACTGGTTATTGCTGACTGGTAATATCGTACATCTCAATTGGGCGCACTGGGGATTGAATGTGGCAGGTTTGACCATTGGTATCTTTTTTTTCGGTAGTTATGGCAGTGTATTTCACTGGCTGTTTGTGATTTTTGTTGCTGCTATTTTTGTTGGCTTTGGTTTGTACTGGTTTAACCCCGAAGTGATGACTTACGTGGGTTTGTCGGGTGTTCTACACGGGCTGCTTATTTATGGTGGTGTGCGTGAAATACGGGTGTATCCCGCTAGCGGTTATGTGTTTTTGCTGATTCTGATCGGCAAGCTGATCTGGGAAATATTATATGGTGTGGTGCCGGGTTCGGAAGATCTGATTACTGGTCGAGTGGTTACCGATGCTCATTTATATGGTGCTATTGGCGGTGCTCTGGCAACGGTATTACTGGGTTTATTTGACCAGCTGGTTGAGGTCAAAAATGGGCAGCAGAATACCGAGCACAATCAATAAAACGATCAACCCCATGATGCTGATGATAACCGGCTCCATGATGCCAACGATGAAAGCAATCAGTGTTACCTGTTCACGTTCCAGTTGAGTGGAGGCGCGGCTCAACATTTCTTCGAGTTTCCCGCTGTTTTCACCGCTGGCAATGAGTTGCAGGGTGATAGGTGGAAATAAGTGGCTAGCTTCCAGCGATTTGCTGATGCTACCGCCTTCGCGTACTCGCTCGGCGGCGTTAAGAATGGCATTGCGTAACGGCAGGTTGACGACCACCTGCGCTGAAATGGTCATCGATTCGAGCACGGCAACGCCGCTGCCCGAGAGAATGCTGAAAGTGCGGGTGAACAGGGCGGTATTCAGGCCGCGAACCAGTTTCTGTATTAATGGTAATTTTAATAATAAGCGGTGATAACGCTCCTGATGCACAGGTTGCTGAAGCATGATCTTCAGGCTGATAACCAGTGTGACAAGAATAAAAAATACGTAGATGCCATAGTTGACGACAAAATCACTGATACTGATTAGCGTCAAGGTCAGGCCGGGTAGTTCTTCACCAATATCATCGAAAACAGCGACTACCTGCGGTACAACATAGGCCATCAAAAAGCCGACAATCAGAATAGCAAAACCGGTAAGAAAGGCAGGGTAGATCATCGCCTGGCTAACTTTGCTCTGTAGTTCCTGTCGGTTTTCGGTGTAGTCAGCCAGCCGTTCCAGCACGGTATCAAGATGGCCAGATTTTTCACCCGCTTCAACGGTGGCGCAAAAAAGTTGTGAGAAAACTCTGGGAAAATCGGATAAGCCTGCGGCCAGCGTATGGCCTTCCATCACCTTTGAACGTATCGCGTACATCATGCTTTTGATGCGCGGTTTTTCTGACTGGTTGGCTACCGCCGCGAGTGATTCTTCCAGAGGCAAAGCGGCCTGAACCAGGGTAGCCAGTTGCCGGGTGATCAGGGAGAGTTCGGTTGAGTTGATACCGCGCTGAAAAAGTTTTGAACGATTTGATGGTGATGAATCTTTGCCAAACTTTTTTCTTGCTACTTTAGTGCTATCAATTTGTAACGGAGTCAGACCTTTGTCACGCAGAATCTGGCGTGTTTGTTTGGCCGTATCTGCTTCGATGACGCCTTTCTTTTCCTTGCCTTTTGCATCCAGTGCAATGTATTCAAATGCCGCCATTAATTTTAATCTTCGCGGCTAACGCGGATAACCTCTTCGAGTGAGGTGATGCCTTTCAGGATCATGCGCCTGCCATCCTGGCGCAGGCTGGGGGATTTTTTTCGGGCATATTGTTCCATAGCGTGTTCACCCGCACCATCGTGAATCATGTCCAGCAGGGTGTCATCGATGGAGACCAGCTCATACAGGCCAGTGCGGCCTATATAACCCTGGTAGTTACAGACTTCACAACCCTCGGCTGAATAGACTTCAGTAACATCATCGGCCTTCATGCCCAGCCATTCGCGTTCACTTTTACTGGCGGTATGCGGCTTCTTGCAGTTGGGGCACAGGTTGCGCACCAGACGTTGTGCCAGAACACCGATGAGACTGGAGGCCAGCAGGAAGGGTTCAACACCCATGTCACGTAAACGGGTGATCGCGCCAATAGCCGTGTTGGTATGCAGAGTAGAAAGTACCAGGTGTCCGGTCAAACTGGCTTGCACTGCAATCGAAGCGGTTTCAAGATCACGAATTTCACCGATCATGACGACATCGGGGTCCTGTCGAAGAATGGAGCGCAGGCCGCGTGCAAAAGTCATATCTACTTTGGTATTTACCTGAGTCTGGCCAATGCCGTCGATATAATACTCAATCGGGTCTTCGACGGTGAGGATGTTGCGAGACTTGACGTTGAGGCGCGACAGGCCGGCGTAAAGTGTCGTGGTTTTACCGGAACCGGTTGGGCCGGTGACCAGAATAATGCCGTGCGGTTTATGCAGTAGCTGGTCGAAAGTATCGCGTGCTGCTTCGGACATGCCTAGCTGCTCCAGGTCCAGTCGTCCTGCCTGTTTGTCGAGCAAACGCATAACCACGCGTTCACCATGACCCGAGGGCAGGGTGGACACACGTACGTCGACCGAGCGACCGGCGACGCGTAATGAAATACGGCCATCCTGCGGTAAGCGTTTTTCAGCGATATCCAGTTTGGCCATGACTTTGATACGTGAAATTACCAGCGGTGCAATATTGCTTGGTGGTTGCAGGATTTCGCGCAGCATGCCGTCAACACGGAAGCGTACTCGCATTCTGGTTTCAAAAGGTTCAATATGAATATCCGAGGCATCGACTTTGATAGCTTCGGTGAGCAGAGCGTTGATCAGGCGAATGATCGGTGCGTCGTCATCCGCTTCCATTAAATCTTCCGGCTCCAGTGAGCCAGCCAGCTCGTCGAGATTGAGCTCGTCGCCGACACCTTCCATCATGGCCATAGCCTGATCACTGCCCTGCTCATATGTTTGGGCGAGTAGCGCTGCGAACTGTTCGTCGGAAGCAGGTGATAAATTGAGCTTACGGCCAGTAGCGCGTTTGACTTCAGCGAGAATCAGGGGGCTGAAATTGGCACGATGTAAAATTTGAATGTAATCCTCTTTTATCTGACCAATCAACACGCCATGACGTTTGGCAAAGGCATAGGGCAGCCTTTGTGGAGTCAGAATATCGCTGGGAGATTCAATGGCTTCAGAGGTACTGGTCATGGTCATCCCAGTCGAAGTCGTCTTTGGGTTCGATCACTTCGGGTGTTTTATTTTTGACCTGAGCTTTGTCCAGCGTTCTTGGTTTCAATGGTTCGAGTACTGTAGAGGATTCATCCAGCATATTCAGTGGCTCGTCTTCAAACAGTAGTTGCTGGCTACGCAGATAATTGTACTTTTCGTTGGTGATATACGCGGCTGCGGTATCATCACGTAGGATACTGGGGCGCAGGAAGACCATTAAATTCTGTTTACTCTTGTTGGATGAAGTAGATTTAAACAGGTTGCCCAGTAGCGGAATGTCACCCAGTAAAGGAACCTTAGTTTCACCTTCACTGACCGTTTCCTGAATCAGGCCGCCCAGAACCAGAATGCCGCCATCATCGACCAGAACACTGGTTTTGATCGAGCGTTTACGCGTGGTAATGCCGGTCACTTCACTGCCTGGGATAACGCTGGAAGTTTCCTGTTCGAGATCAAGTTTAATGGTATCGCCTTCGTTAACTTGTGGTGTGACTCGCAAGGTCAGACCAACGTCCTGCCGTTCGATGGTCTGGAAGGGGTTGGTAGGATCGGTGCTGCCGGTATTGGTGAATGAACCGGTAATGAAAGGCACGTTTTCACCAACAATAATTTCGGCTTCTTCGTTGTCCAGCGTGACAATACTGGGCGTGGAAAGAATATTGCTGGAATCATCAGTCGAGAGTGCGCGTAGCAACAGGGCATAACGTGTGCCGGAGTTGCTGGTTTTACCTGCGCCCAGTGTCAGTCCCGGGCTTAATAAAGAACTGGGATCCGTCGACAGTCCACCTACTGCAGCCAGAATATTGCCGAGTCCACCAAAATTACTCATGCCAATAGGGATGTTTTGATTGGTCGACGGTGAACCATCAACGGCCATACCTACACCTAACTCGCGACCTTTGCCCGCGGTGATTTCAGCAATAATAGCTTCGATTAGTACCTGTGCACGGCGGATATCCAGCTGTCGGATTACGGATTGCAGGCTTTTTAAGGTATTGGGGTCGGCGGTGATGATCAGTGCATTGGTGTCTTCATCGGCCTGAATATCAGCGACCTGGGAAAAAGCGCCAGCTGTGCCGGCTGCATTGGCTACTGCTGGCGCTCTCGCAACGGAGGCTCCTTTGGTTCTTGATGTTCTGGTCGTTGAACTCTGGATGCCGGTGAGTATTTTGACCAGGTTTTCAGCCTTGGCATATTTGAGGTAAATAACGTGAGTGTTGCCACCGTCACTTTCCAGCGGTGTATCTAATTGTACAATGGTGGTACGTGCTTTGAGTCTGGCAGCAGGTTCTCCGGTCATCAGTATGCTGTTGGTTCGCTCGTCAGCCGCCAGATTGACTTTCGAAGCGTCATCTTTTGTAGCACCGCTAGTCTGATATAAGGAATTGACGATGCGTACCAGTTCGGTCGCTGAAGCATGTTTGAGTGGGATAATCTCGAGTTCATCGCTATCTGGTCGATCAATACCCGCAATAATCTCCATTAAGCGTTCAATATTGCCGGCATGATCAGTAATGATCAGGCTATTGGTCGGCGCGTAAGCCGCCAGATGGCCCTGTTGAGGGACCAGCGGTCTCAAGATAGGTACCAGTTGTGCTGCAGGTACGTGGTCCATGCGGATTACTTTGGTAATCAGGGCATCACCAGATGGATCATCCTTGCCAATGGATAGCGGTACTCCAGTCTGTTTGGCATTGACCTCGGGAATAATTTTAATAACCGAGCCTGAAGGGATTGCGGCAAAGCCATGTACCTGTAATACCGAAAGAAAAACTTCATAGACTTCGTCCTGTGACATGGTGTTGGCAGAGACTACAGTTACTTTGGCTTTGATGCGTGGATCAATGATGAAGTTTTTACCGGTGAATTTTGAAACCGTACTGATCAGGGCGCGAATATCGGCATCTTTAAGATTTAAAGTAATTTCGTTAGCCAGTGCGGAAAAACTGAAAAACAGCAGGAAGATAAAACTACTGGTGAAGCCAGATATTTGTCTTGCAGTGGGTTTATTTGTCAAACTGATCATGCATGGAATCCTGTTGCGTTTTTGCGTATCCGGTGATGTTTATTGTAGCTGAATATTAAGAGGGACTTCGGTACCGTTTCGTTTCACGGTGATGCTGACCTGATCGGCTGAACGAAGTTCGTTTAATGCACCAATGCTATTTTTCATGTCGTCAAGCTTGATACCATTGATCGAAGTAATCACGTCAGAGGACTCAAGCCCTGCTTGAGTGAGCAGGTCACTTTTCTGTTGTGCTTGCAGGCGATAACCTATTTGTTTGCCGTTTTCCCTGACCACTACCGGTAAAGCGTATTTGCGGAACGAGGTTGGATCTTTAATTATGTCGTTACGAATATTTTTTAGTTCTTGAGTAGAGGCAGTCGAAATTGTTGATGATATCGGTTGGATACTACTGTTGGCTGGAGAAATTAGATCAGGGCTGCTGTCCTTTTCTAAATGTAATGTTTCAAGTTTGCCCTGACGTTCCAGAATAATGTGTTCAGGATAGATTTCTCTAAGTGTTATACCACCAGGGATTTTATCATCAATACCGTATATTTCTTCCCTGCCGTTGGCGCCCTGAGCAATAATGGCACTGGCCGCCTGAGTTGTACCGGCAGTCAGGATACCTCTAAGTACTAGATTAAGTTTTGTTTCAGGCATTTTTTCGGTGCTGCCAGATACTTTTATTGTTTCAGCAATGCCAAACAGGTGGGTACTGGTCAGGGTGCGAAAATCCTGTTGTTGTGATTTTTTATTGTTGAGAGTCTGGTTCACAACTGAATTGGCTGGTGCAATGATAGCCATGGGTTCAACGCCGGATTCGTCTAGCATTAACCAGATAAGTTCAGAGGCCTGCTGAGCACAGGCAATAATCAACACAATACTGATCACCACGGGTAAACGCTTCAATAATGGTTGAAGTTGTTCTATCTGGTTAATCAGCTGGTTGAACGACTGGGTCATACGATATTGCTTAAGCTGTTTGGCATAATGGCGCTAATCTTAGCAGGATGATGCTATTAGCGCAGTATATCGAGGGCTTTTCAGCCACTAATAACTCTGTTTCAATTGGAGCGGCAAAAGCGGTAGAGGGCTATTTCGCTGAACAAATTAGGAAATAACTTCATCATCAGCGAGCTGCGACTATGGGTATAGTCAACAAAGGTTCGCTCAAGAATTTTGATACCACGTTCACGACAGAAAATTTCAAAATCCTGTACCGTGCAGAGGTGAATATTGGGGGTGTCATACCAACGATTGGGCAGGCTTTTAGTTACCGGCATATAACCGCCTAATGCCAGTTGTATGCGGCCTTTCCAGTGCGCCATATTGGGGAAGGTGACGATGCCTTCTTTGCCAACGCGTAGCATTTCATCAATCAGCCTGTCGGGGCGGACGGTGGCTTGAAGCGTCTGGCTCATAATGACGTAGTCGAAACTGTTGTCTGAGAAATAGCCTTGTAGGCCATTGTTCAGGTCGGACTGAATAATATTCAGGTTGTTGCCGAGGCAGACTTCTATATTGTGTTCGTCAATTTCCAGGCCGATACCGCGCACCTGTTGATGTTCGCGCAGGTGTTTGAGTAGCGTACCATCGCCGCAGCCAAGATCCAGGATGGATGATCCTGGCTTGATCCATTCAGCAATAATCGTCAGGTCGGCGCGCATTATTGAATGGCCTCGCGGATGCTTTTCATATAACTATGGAAAACATTCATGTAATGGGGGATGGGTATCAAAAAGGCATCATGGCCATGTTGGGCTTTGATTTCAACGTAACTGACCTGTTTGCCCGCATCCAGCAGAGCTTTGACAATTTCTCGCGAGCGCTCGGGCGCGAAACGCCAGTCCGAAGTGAAAGACATCACCATGAATTTGGCGGTGGCTTTGCTGAAAGTGGCGGCCAGATCATGATCGTATTCTTTGGCGGGGTCGAAGTAATCCAACGCCTTGGTCATCAGCAGGTACGAGTTGGCATCGAAACGATCAACAAAAGACTTGCCCTGATAGCGCAGGTAACTCTCGACCTGAAAGTCCACGTCAAAACCAAAGCTGAGATGGCCTTCGCGTAGTTCACGGCCGAATTTTTCGCGCATGGAGTCATCGGAAAGGTAAGTGATGTGCCCCAGCATTCTGGCCAGCATCAGGCCACGGCGCGGGATGCTGTGGTTTTCCAGATAGTGACCTTCGTGGAAGTCCGGGTCGGACATAATGGCCTGACGCGCAACCTCGTTGAAGGCGATATTTTGTGCAGAAAGTTTCGGTGCAGCGGCAATGACTAGGGCGTATTTGATTAGATCGGGGTAATCGATCGACCATTGCATCACCTGCATGCCGCCCAGACTGCCGCCAATGACTGCGCACCAGTGATCAATATTTAGCTCTTTCATCAGCCGTTGCTGGCTATTAACCCAGTCTCTGACGGTGACGATGGGGAAGTCGGGGCCCCAGTATTTATCCGTGCCGGGGATTTTTGTGTTTGGCCCGCTCGAACCTTTGCAGCTGCCCAGATTATTGGGGCAAACCACGTAAAAATGATTGGTGTCGATAGGCTTGCCGGGACCGATGCTGCTGTCCCACCAGCCCGGTTTACGGTCTTCCATGGAATGATAACCGGCAGCGTGCTGATCACCCGAAAGCGCGTGACAAATTAGAATCGCGTTGTTGCCTGATTCATTGAGTTCACCATAGGTTTCGTAGGCGATATCGTATTCAGATAATACTTTTCCGCACTCGAGCTGAAGCGGCTCTGAAAAATGCAGAGTTTTTGTGGCGACGATTCCTACGGAATCTTGTGGTATTGAATCTGGCATGGATGCTTGAGTCTATTTTTCGGCAAGTCTAAACATTGCAGTATAGGGTTTCAATCGTTGTATAGCGACTTTATGTGTTAAATGGCGCGCCATGTTGGGCGATGGCCTCGGGCAAAGCTTTGGGTTGCTGAATCAGTAATCGTTTATTTCTGCCGGTTTCACCGGAAAGTAGCAGGATGCCGGATTTGGCGACCTTGAAGGCTTTGGATAAAAAAGCGATTAAATGCGCGTTGGCTTTGCCGTTAATTGGTGGTGCGGTGATCCGTACTTTGATGTATTCGTCATTATATTCGGCAAAGGCGTCATTGGCGGCGCGAGGCTGAACGCGTACCGAGATAATGAGGTCATTGCCCTGCCATTTGAAAAACACCGGGATCAAAATTGGGTGAAGATGAAAAGTACGGCGCGTTTGATAAACATCAGGCCAATCAGGGCAACGATGGGTGAAAGATCCAATCCGCCCATGACAGGCAGGTGTTTTCTAATCGGGCGCAAAATGGGGCGGGTCAGGCTGCTGAGTAGCGCGGATACCGGGTTGTATGGATCAGGATTAACCCAGCTCAGGATGGCCTGAACAAAAATGGCAAAAATGAAAACGTCAAAAATCAGCTCGACCAGATTGTGCATGCTGTAGATCAGCAGGGTGCCGATCGATGCCTGAAGGCCGCCCAGTGGCAGCAGGATGCTCAGTTTGATAAAAATCAGCAGTATCACCAGAACCAGAGAAGCGAGATCAATGCCGCGGTAGCTGGGTACGATACGCCGCGCAATGACGACCGGCTTTTGCGTAACTTTGACAATAAACTGCGAAATGGGATTATAAAAGTCGGCCCCAACCTGCTGGAGCAGGAAGCGTAATAAGACGATGGCGATGTAAATGTTGAACAGCGTATCGATCAGGAATATGAATGGGTTGTCGTGATTCATGCGGTATCTTTGCTTAGTTCATCGGCTAGTGTTTGTGATCGGTCGCTGGCGGTTTTAAGGGCGTTTTCAACCAGCTGTTCGAAGTTCGCGGCCTGAAAACTTCTGATCGCCTGTTCGGTTGTCCCGCCTTTTGAAGTCACGCGTGCGCGTAAGGTGGCCACATCTACATCGCTGTTGTCAGCCATTAAGGCAGCACCCAGAGCGGTCTGGAGGACGAGTTTTTCAGCCGTTTCGGGCTCTAACCCCAATTTAACGCCGGCCTGCTGCATGGCTTCCATCAACAGGAAAAAATAAGCGGGACCGCTGCCGGAAACGGCGGTGACCGCGTCCAGTTCATCTTCCCTGTTGACCCATAGGGTAATGCCCACAGCTTGCAGAATGTTTTCAGCCAGTGTTTTTTGTCTGGTATTCACTTGCGGGTTGGCATAAAGCCCGGTTGCACCCGACTGTAATAGCGATGGCGTATTCGGCATGCAGCGCACAATCGCCTGATTTCCGCCCAGCCAGCGATCGATATCAGCACTGCGCACGCCGGCGGCAATAGAGATAAAAAGTGGCTGTGGGTTTGATTGTCCGAGTGTTTCACCCAGTTGACGGCAAACCGTTTGGAGTAGCTGGGGTTTGACGGCCAGCACAACGACATCGGCTTTGAGTGTGTCGCTGTTGTTAGCGGTGGTTTGAATGCCGAACTGCTGTGCTAATTGCTCGCGCTGCACTGCATTGGGTTCGGCAACGAGAATATGAGCAGGCGGTGCTGCTGATGAAGTCAGACCACCGATGAGGCTGGAGGCCATGTTGCCTCCGCCAATAAAAGCTATAGACGTGCTCATTTGATCGATTTCAATTCCAAAGCATGTTAGAAGGTAGTTTTTAGTCTGAAAATTCTAACATAGCCTGAGTAGTGCATTTGATGAGGATAAAAAAATATCTGAATAACATCGCTAAATAACGTGAAGCCCGGTGATTTGTTGGCTATAAGTAGTAGGATACAAAAGTATTCAGTGGCACTGCAAATTTTGCGCGCCTGGGTCAGGTAAAACAAATAGAAATATGTGGGGGAATTGATGGATATTGCGCAACTTTTGGCATTTAGTGTCAAGAATGGGGCTTCTGACTTGCATTTATCAGCAGGTCTGCCACCGATGATACGCGTTGATGGTGATGTTAGACGTATCAATGTAGATTTGATGGAGCATGATGATGTTCATAGCATGGTGTATGACATCATGAATGACAAACAGCGAAAGACTTTTGAGGAATACTGGGAAACTGACTTTTCTTTCGAGATTCCGGGACTGGCGCGTTTTCGTGTTAATGCTTTTAATCATAACCGTGGCGCAGGTGCGGTATTTCGTACCATTCCCTCTAAGATTCTGACTCTGGAAGAGCTGGGTGCACCAAAGATTTTTGAAGATATCGCCAATACACCGCGCGGCATTGTGCTGGTGACCGGGCCAACTGGTTCGGGCAAATCAACCACGCTGGCGGGTATGGTCAATTACGTTAACGAGAACCACTATGGTCATATTCTGACCATCGAAGACCCGATCGAATTTGTGCACGAAAGTAAAAAATGTCTGATGAATCAGCGTGAGGTGCATCGTGATACGCTCGGCTTTAGTGAAGCTTTGCGTTCGGCGTTGCGTGAAGACCCCGACGTTATTCTGGTGGGTGAGATGCGTGACCTTGAAACCATACGATTAGCACTATCAGCCGCGGAAACCGGCCATCTGGTGTTCGGTACATTGCATACCAGTTCGGCGGCAAAAACCGTTGACCGTATTGTGGACGTGTTCCCGGCGGCAGAAAAAGAAATGGTTCGTGCCATGATGTCAGAATCATTGCGCGCGGTTATTTCCCAGACTTTGCTGAAAAAAATCGGTGGTGGCCGCGTCGCCGCCCATGAAATCATGATTGGTACGCCGGCGATCCGTAACTTGATTCGTGAAAATAAGATCGCACAGATGTATTCAGCGATTCAAACAGGCCAGAGTATTGGTATGCAGACACTGGATCAAAACCTTCAAGAGCTTTTAAGCAAGGGTTTGATTAGTAAGGAAGAGGCCAGAACGAAAGCGGCAAATAAAGATAACTTCTGAGTATTTTGCTTAGTTTATTATTTAGTATCGAGATTAATTAGATGAAAACAGATGAGGTGATCATAGATGGATCGCGATAAGGCCATACGATATATGCACGACCTTCTACGTAACGTGGTGCAGAAAGGTGGTTCTGATTTATTTATTACAGCGGGTGCACCGCCTTCCGTTAAGGTGGATGGTGCGATGGAGACGTTGTCGAATCAGGCATTGAGTCCTCAGCATACTCAGATTTTAGTGCGTTCCCTGATGAACGATAAACAATCGACAGAATTTGAGTCAACACAGGAGTGTAATTTTGCAATCAGTTTGCCTGGAGTTTCACGTTTTCGTGTAAACGCCTTTACTCAGCGAGGTTCGGTCGGTGTTGTGCTGCGAAGAATTCAATCTGATATTCCTGAGTTTGATGACCTGAATTTGCCGCCGATATTGAAAGAAATATCCATGACTAAACGTGGTCTGGTGATTTTTGTGGGTGCAACCGGCTCCGGTAAATCGACATCACTAGCTGCGATGGTGGGTTTTCGAAATGAAAATAGTAAAGGCCACATTATCACTATTGAAGACCCTATCGAGTTTGTCCATAACCATCGCAACTGTATTGTGACTCAGCGCGAAGTGGGGGTTGATACAGACAGTTATGAAATTGCATTGAAGAATACCTTGCGACAGGCGCCGGATGTGATTCTGATTGGTGAGATTCGTGATCGTGAAACCATGGAATATGCAATTGCTTTTGCTGAGACCGGACATTTGTGTTTATCCACCTTGCACGCCAACAGCACTAATCAGGCACTGGATCGTATTATTAACTTTTTCCCTGAAGAGCGTCGTCAGCAGTTGTTGATGGATTTATCATTGAACCTGAAGAGTCTGATTTCTCAACGACTGGTACCATCGGCCAACGGTGAGGGACGTGTTGCAGCGGTAGAAGTGATGATTAATACTCCCTTTATGTCAGATCTTATTTTCAAGGGTCAGGTCCATGATATGAAAGAGCTGATCTCTAAATCTACCGAGCTGGGGATGCAGACTTTTGACCAGGCCCTGTTTACTCTTTGTGAGAGCGGCAGGATTACCTATGAAGATGCGTTACGAAATGCGGATTCGGTGAATGATTTGAGATTAAGATTTAAGCTTGAGAGCAAGGGCTCCAAGAAAGAAGATTTGATGAGTGGATTAGATAAACTCCAAATGGCGGAAGATCCTTCTGATAAATCAGCGGGCAGACTCAGATAGTGATGTTTAGAGGGTTACAAAAATGAATTTACAGCCTTATCTTAAATTGATGTCAGAACAGCAGGCTTCGGATTTGTATTTCACCACCGGCGCGCCGGTGAGTGTGCGTATTGATGGCACCATGCGCCCTGTAGGTAAGAGCATGTTGACACCAGGCATGACCAAAAAATTAGCTTATGATTTATTGACCCCCGCTCAGATTCAGGATTTTGAAAGGAATCTTGAAATGAATATGGGTATGTCCTACACCGATCTTGGACGATTCCGCGTCAATATCTACATGCAGCGCGGTGAAGTGTCTATGGTCATTCGTTATATCAGATCAGAGATTCCAACGCCTGACGAATTGGGTCTGCCCGATTTGTACAAAGAGATGATTAGCCGTAAGAAAGGTCTGGTGCTGGTTGTGGGTGCCACCGGTATGGGTAAGTCTACTTCGCTGGCTTCGATGATTGATTATCGCAATGGTAATGAAACAGGGCATATCCTGACAATCGAAGATCCGATTGAATTTATGTTTCGTCATAAAAAATCAATTGTCGGTCAACGGGAAATTGGGCTTGATACGCTTTCGTTTGAAAATGCATTACGTGAGGCCATGCGTGAAACCCCGGATGTAATTATGATTGGTGAAGCACGCGACCGGGTGGCGATTCAATCAGCCTTGAGGTATGCAGATACCGGTCATCTTTGTTTGACAACTATGCATGCTACCAATGCGAACCAGACACTGGATCGCATACTAAATTTCTTCCCAAATGATGCACATAATCAAATTTTGATGGATTTATCGCTCAATTTGAACGCAATACTAGCTCAACGTCTGGTGTCTTCTATTGATGGTACACGCGTTGCAGCCGTCGAAGTTCTAATGAATACCCCCTATATTTCCAGTCTGATACGTGAAGGTGACTTTCATGGTATCAAAGCGGTGATGGAGAAAGGAGGAAAAGACGGTATGCAAACCTTTGATCAGTCGTTATACGACTTGTATAAGAAAGATCGCATTGATCTTAAGACGGCATTGGCTAATGCCGATTCGAGCAGTGATCTTGAATGGAAGATTAATTTTGGTGGCGGTGTTGAATCAGGGTCAAAAGAAAAACCGCCTACACTGCAATTCCCTAGTAGTCCCCCGACTAGTGCTAAAAAGTCCTGAGGCTCAACAAGTTCTTAGCATTGTCAATATTCAGTCGGTATGGCTATGGATCGGTGTACCGCTAACAATGGTGTGCTCAACACGAGTTTGAAAATTCCAGCCGATAAAGGGTGAGTTTTTGCCTGAACTGTGAATGTTTGATTCGTCCAGTTGCCAACTGGCATCTCGATTGAAAATACAAATATCAGCTCTGGAACCAACGGTCAGCGTGCCTGTGTTGGTGCCCAATATCGATGCGGGTGTCGAGGTGATAGCGCGAATGATAGTTTCAATATCAGCAATTCCTTGATCAACCAGACGTGTTGCCAACGGTAGTAGAGTGGCTAATGCACTGATGCCAGGTGCAGTGCTGATGAAAGGAGATTCTTTGGCATCAGGATCATGGGGCTGGTGATCGGAACAGATAGCGTCCAGTGTGCCGTCAGCAATACCACGTTGTAGTGCTTCCTGATCACGCTGACTGCGTAATGGTGGCAATACGTGGCAAGCGCTGTTAAAACTGCTGATATCGAATTCGTTTAAATGCAACTGGTGAGCACTAACATCGGCGGTGATATTCAGGCCGTCATCTTTGGCTCGGCGAATCATAGCCACACTGGCAGCGCTGGAGAGTCGGCCAAAGTGAGCTTTAACACCAGTTTCGGCGACGATTTCCAGTGCGCGGGCAAGTGCCACGGTCTCAGCAGAGACGGGGATACCTTTTAAACCGAGGCGGCTGGCAATAGTGCCTTCGTGAACGCAGCCACCGGCACTTAGCCAGTGATCATCGGGTTCGATGAAGACGGTTAATCCGCAATTGGCAGCGTAAGCATAAGCGCGTTTCAGTACCAAAGTATTGTCAATAGGGTGTCTGCCATTGCTTAAGCCGACACAACCGGCAATTTTAAGTGCCTGCATTTCACTGAGTAATTCACCTTTTAGCCCTGTGGTGAGTGCGCCGAGCATGAGTACATTACTGTGGGCAGCATTCGCAGTTTTATGATTAATGAGTTCGACTACCGCGGGTTCATCGATGACCGGATCAGTGTCTGGTGGACAGCATAAAGTAGTGATACCGGACATCGCAGCAGCAACGGTTTCACTCTGGATGGTGGCCTTGTATTCCTGGCCAGGCTCTCGTAGACGAGCGCATAAATCGACAATGCCGGCAATGACTGTTAAACCTTGAGCATCAATTGTCTGATCAGCTTTGAAGTTTTTTGGGGCGACATCGATGGCTGCAATATGACCATTTTCGATGTATAGGTTAGCCTGGCGGTTGATCTTATTAACGGGGTCCAGAAGGTGACCGTTTGTGATCTGTAACTGGCTCATGCTTTTTCACCCTCGTTGCTTTCAGGTTCACGCCCGAGTGCCATCGACATGACCGCCATACGTACAGAGATACCATTAGTGACCTGTTCGAGGATGACAGATTGAGGTCCATCGGCAACGCAGGATTCGATTTCTACACCACGATTTATCGGACCCGGGTGCATCACAATAGCATCAGGCTTGGCCAGGCGGAGTCGGTTTTCGGTGAGACCATACATCTGAAAGTATTCCTGTTCACTGGGCAGTAAAGCACCCTGCATGCGTTCCTTTTGCAGCCGTAACATGATTACGACATCGGCATCTCGAATGCCTTCTTCCATGTTATTAAAGACTTCGACACCCATATCCTCAACGCCGGCCGGGATAAGTGTTTTGGGTGCAATAACTCGAACATTGCCGGTGTTTAGAATGTTAAGGGCGTGTATCTGTGAGCGTGCAACGCGGGAATGCAGGACGTCGCCGACAATGGCAACGCGTAACTGGCCAAAGTTATCGCCCTTGTTGCGTCGGATGGTGAACATGTCCAGCATGGCCTGAGTCGGGTGGGCATGACTACCGTCACCGGCATTGATGACGCTGATGCCGGGGGCAACCCGATTGGCAATGTAGTGGGCAGCTCCCGATTGATTATGTCTGACGACAAACATATCGCATTGCATGGCCTGCAGATTTTGCAGTGTATCCATCAGCGTTTCGCCTTTACTGGTGGCAGAGGTGCTGATGTTGACATTGAGGACGTCGGCAGAAAGTCGTTTAGCAGCCAGCTCAAAGGTGTTGCGTGTTCGGGTGCTGGCTTCAAAAAATAAATTAGCGATAGTTTTACCGCGCAGTAAAGGTACCTTTTTGACGCTCTGAGCATTGATATTGGCGAAGCTTTCGGCGGTATCTAGAATATTGGTAAGTAGCTTGGTGCTCAAACCTTCGACGGTCAAAAAATGTTTGAGATGACCGTTTTTATCCAGCTGGATATTCCAGGCATCGTGCCCTATCAGGGAATCGGTGGGTCGGCTGGCTTTATTGACCATGTTCTGTTCCTGTTGAATTCATCACTCGACAACAAACTCCAGAGGCTGGGGGCCGGTCAGCTTGATGTGCTGGTTATCTTCAAGGTGCAGATATTGCCCGACTACATTTGCCTGAATGGGTAATTCTCTGCCGCTGCGCTCAATCAGGCAGACCAGAATAATGCTGGCTGGGCGACCATAATCAAAAATCTCGTTCATGGCGGCGCGAATAGTGCGTCCCGTGTGCAGCACGTCGTCCACTAAAATAATGTGGCGATCATCAATTTGAGACGGTAAGTTCGAAGGTTTAACCTGTGGATTCATGCCGATACGAGAAAAATCGTCGCGGTAAAAACTGATGTCCAGCGTATAGAGCGGTTGTTCCAGAGAGAGTTTCTGGTGCAGTGCATTGGCGACCCAGACGCCGCCAGTATGAATACCCACCATTAAGGGGTGATCAATCGCTCGTTCGGCGAGCAGCGTTTTCAGTTGCTCAGCCAGTTTGTCCAGAAGTGTTTCTGGGTTGGCAATTTCTTCCATAAGTAACAGGTCTTATTGTTGGTTGAGCCAGTTTTGCACAATGATTGCGGCCGCCATTTTATCAATCTCATGTTTATTGTGCTTGCCTATTTTGGTATTTTTTTTCAGCATGGTTTCGGCTTCGTAAGAACTCAAGGCTTCATTAATTTTGAAGACGGGTAATGTAAAGCGCTGTTCCAGTTCAAGGCAGAATGCTTCAACACTTTTTGTCATGTCATTTTCTTTGCCGTCGAGATAATAGGGCATGCCGACAATAAGTGCCTGAGGTTTCCATTGGTTAATAAGTTGTTCGAGTGCAGGCCAATCGGGTGAACCATTGATTTGATTGAGTGTGGTGATGGGTGTGGCAGAGTTGGTAATGGTCTGGCCGGTGGCAATGCCAATACGTTTCAGGCCGTAGTCAAAGCCTATGACTGAGGTGATGCGTGTGTTCATCACTATTTGTTATTCACGGCTCAGGCGTGTCCTGCATCACTGCTCAGTAGTTGTAGATTTACACCTAATAGATCAGCCGCAGCCTGCCAGCGTTTTTCAGCAGGAATATTGAAAATAATTTGCTCATCTGCAGGACAGTTGAGCCAGGTGTTATTGGCAAGTTCCTGCTCGAGCTGTCCAGATGACCAGCCAGCATAACCGAGGGCGATAATTGATTGCTCAGGACCTCGGTCTAGAGCAATAGCTTCAAGAATATCGCGGGAAGTTGTAAGTGCCAAATGGTCGCTGATTTTTAAAGTTGAGCCCCATTTGCCAGCTGGCTTGTGAAGTATAAAGCCTCGTTCCTGTTGTACAGGACCACCATGATAGATGTATTTATTACGGATGGTAGATTCGCTGACCTCTATATCCATTTGATGAATGATTTCATCAAGAGTAACGTCAGTTCTCCGGTTGATAACAATACCAAAAGAACCCTGTTCATTGTGCTCACAAATATAGGTGACGGTATGATTGAAAGTATCATCTAGCAAACCCGGCATGGCGATAATGAAATGATTGGTTAGGTTGGTGGCTATCATCATTGTGTTTTAAATTGGCTATTATTTATAAATTCCCAGCTTCTTGTAATGTGTATGACATCAGCTTCCTGTTTTAGTTTGTCGGGAAAGGGAGAATATGGTGCGGCCAGTTTGACGATGCGTTGTGCGGCATCATCCAAAATTTTGTGTCCCGATGATTTCCGTAAATCGACATTGATTAATTCGCCTTTGGCATTGATGGTGACATCTAAAATCAATGTGCCGCTGAGTTTGTTGCGTCGCGCCTGATCAGGGTAGTTCAGGTTACCAATTCGCTCCACGCGATTGATCCATTCACGCATATATCGTGCAGGCACAAACTCTTTGGTGCTGGAGTTCATGTACTTAACTTTGGGTCGCTCGATCTGATGTTCGATGATATTGCTTATTTCCTGAATAAGACGTGCAGTTCTGGCATTTTTTGTTGTGCTTTCCTGTTGTTTGATAGTTATGTCATCAGGATTTGTCTGTTGTTTCTTGGTGTCGACATTGAAGCTGGATTGTTTCTGGCTCAGTACAGCCACTTTTTCAGTCTGTTTTTGTCGTGAAGCCTGCTGCTGTATCTGTAATGCCTGGCCGGATTCTTTAGATACACTGGGCGCGGTAAATAGGTCACGAGGACGACTTTTCTTTTCGCTATTTCCGCCACCCTGTTGCGAGATCTGAGCCAGATATTTTGCATCTTTGGCTTCTGAAGGGTTTTGTGTCTGGACCAGAATTATGTCCAGCGTAGGTGGAGTTTTGTCTTCAATAACAGGTGAAGTGCTGAAGGTGATTCCTAGAATGAGGATACCATGTAATAACGCCGCGAGAAAAAAGGTCATGCCAAGACGGTCATTGTCCGTAATTTTTGGAGGCCTGATAGGCGAGTTTATGGGGATTTGGGCGACAGTTGACATAGGTAATGATTATAGCGATTCACTGATCACAATGTTACCGGACTGGTTTTGATTAAAGTGTATACGTTCTGCCATTTTGGCTGTCATATGTATGATTCCTTTGGTATCAATTAGCATGACATATTCAATACCCATGGATTGTGCAATTTCCAGCCATTGTTCGGGACCGGCGACAAAAAGTGCAGTGGCTGCCGCATCGGCTGTGCCGGCATTGTTATGAATAATGGTTACCGATGTAGAGCCTTTGGCCGGATAGCCGGTACGAGGATCAAGAATATGGTGATAACGTTGACCCTTATAATCGTAGAATCGTTCGTAATCGCCCGAAGTAAAAATGCTTTCCTTGTCTTGTGTTTCCAGCCAGGCAATGGTGCCATCTTCTCTTGGGTGTCGAATACCTACTCTCCAGGGGCGGTCGCCATGTTGTCCACGGACGCTGAGATCACCGCCAGCATTAATTACTGCATTTTTGATGCCCAGGCTTTGCAGATAATCAAAGCACAGATCGATGGCATAACCCTTGGCAAAAGCGCCAAAATTGAACTGGACGGTAGAGTTTCGGCTGGAAAGTTGCTGGCCATCGAGAGTTATGTCATCCATGTCTGGTTTATTTTGTAACCAGTTGACAATGTCCTGATGATTGGGTGGCTGGATATCAGGTTCATCGCTACGGTGAAATTGCCACATTCCAATGAGCTGATTGATACTCGGATTAAAGAGTCCGTGACTACTTTTTGAAAGTGCCTGAGACTCTTTAATTAATGGGATAATGCTGGAATGAATCTGAACAGACTGACCAGAGGCTAGTTTTTGATTGGCTCTGGTGAGTGGGCTATCTTGCCACGAGGTCCAGTCATCGTGGTATTGATTGAAGTTGGCCTCAATCTGATCAAGAGCTTTTTGTGCCAGTGAGGGTTCTACATCAAAAAGCGTGACATCAATTAATGTGCCGAACTTTAAGATTGTGCGCTTAAATTCCTGGGGGGGGTGTCTGTCGCAGCTCGTACTGCACAAGCTGATGCAGAGTGCTAAAAAGAGAGCGAATATGGGGTTCATTGAGAACAATGCTCAGTGTTTTATGTGTTGTTCGATACAGTCCATTAATTGACCAGCAATGTCCAGATTAAATTGTCTGTCGAGTTCGCGAATACAGGTTGGGCTGGTAATATTTATCTCGGTGAGATAGTCACCAATAACATCAATGCCGGCAAATAGAATTCCCATTTCACGCAGGCGTGGGCCGACTTGAGTGCAAATCCAGTGGTCACGCTCTGTTAGTTTAATGCCTATGCCTGAGCCGCCAGCGGCCAGATTACCTCGCGTTTCCCCTTGTGCAGGGATGCGAGCCAGTGCATAAGGCACAGGTTCACCATCGATGAGTAGAATACGTTTGTCACCCTGGGTAATTTCAGGAATATATCGCTGAGCCATAATAGTTTTCTGGCCACGTCGGGTAATAGTTTCCAGAATAACGGAAATATTGGGGTCATCAGGGGTGAGGCGAAAAATGGATTCACCACCCATGCCATCCAGAGGTTTGATAATGATATCTTTTTGCTCATCAATGAACTGGCGGATTAATGATGCTTTGCTGGTGATCAGCATAGGGGTGCAGCACTGAGGGAAATGAGTAATAAACATTTTTTCATTGGCATCGCGTAAACTGGAAGGCCGATTTACAATCAGGCTGCCACCTGTGTATTCAGCCATTTCCAGGATGTAGGTGCTGGTAATGTATTCGATATCAAAGGGTGGATCCTTACGCATTAGGATGGCATCAAGCGAGGCCAGCTCAATAACGTCGGGCGATTGAGCGCTGTACCAGTTGTCTGTGTTATCGACCACCTCAATACGTTGTGCCTGTGCCATCGCTGTGGCGCCCACCATATAGATATCTGATTGCTGCATATAATACAATGGCCAGCCTCGTTGTTGTGCGGCGAGCAGCATGGCAAAACTACTATCTTTCTTAGTGTTTATGGATTCAATGGGATCCATCACTATGCCTAATTTGAGTTGCATAAGTAAGCCTGAGAATATTGTTTGTATCTGTCGTCAGATTGGTGAAATTTGACTGGTAATGTAACGAATATTGTCTTATCAAGCAATTTGTTAGAGAATTTTGTTAATGTACTACTCATTGATTGCTAATAGCCAGAACATGGTCTACATTTGGGTTATACCGTGATTTGGGTAAGTATTTTTTGACGGGTTAATTTTTAATGAGTGAAACGGCGGCGGCGATGACAGAAGAAGTTGTTGATTTAAAAGACCTTAAGGTGATGGTCATTGATGATAGTAAGACTATTCGTCGAACTGCAGAAAACCTGTTGAAAAAAGAAGGTTGTGAGGTTGTGACTGCAGTGGATGGTTTTGAGGCGTTGTCAAAAATTGCTGAGACCAGGCCTGATATTATTTTTGTGGATATTATGATGCCAAGGCTGGATGGTTATCAGACCTGTGCACTCATCAAGAATAACAGTATGTTTCATAAAACACCTGTGATTATGTTGTCCAGTAAAGATAGTATTTTTGATCGCGCTCGTGGTCGTATTGTCGGTTCAACCCAGTATTTAACCAAGCCATTTACAAAGGAAGATTTGCTTGGTGCAATTAAAGAGCATGCCAGAAAATAAATTGGCATTTTCTATGTTTAAAATTTTTCAGTGTGGTGATAAGTAATGGCAAAAGTACTCATAGTTGATGACTCTCCAACAGAGATTCATGTTTTAAAAACATTATTGGAAAAAAATGGACATGATGTTGCTACCGCAAACTCTGGTGAAGAGGGTGTGGTAGTAGCGAAAGACGTGTTACCAGATGTAATTCTTATGGATGTTGTGATGCCGGGGATGAATGGCTTCCAGGCTACAAGGCAGCTTTCGCAACAAGTAGAGACGGCAAATATTCCAGTTATTATCGTTACAACTAAAGATCAGGAAACAGATAAGGTCTGGGCTAAACGTCAGGGTGCGGTGGACTATATAGTCAAGCCTGTGCATGAAAAAGCACTGATTGATGCATTGAATCGAGTGTTCGCAGGTTAGCCTGATTATTCAGGAAATATTATAGTGAATAGAATTGACCCGTTTGATGTATTGCTGGATTTTGAAAAACGTTGTCGGCAGAACGCTGAGCGGTTGCCAGCGGCGGGCGATATTGAGGATAAATGGGTGGGCGTCGGTTTTCGGATCGGTGATGATAAATTGATCGCTGATATGTTGGAAGTGGGTGAAATTCTCGATGTGCCTGAGTACACAAAAGTGCCTGGTGTAAAGTCCTGGGTGGTTGGTATTGCTAATGTCCGCGGCAGCCTTTTACCTATTATGGATCTAAAAGGATACCTGTTGGGTGTTGATATGCAGCACCGGAAACGTGGGCGTTTGATTGTTATTAATTATAAAGGTTTTCGTACAGGGTTGTTGGTTGATGAAGTATATGGAATGAGGCACTTTTTTGTTGATGATCAGAGTAATGAGCAGCCTCATGTGCATAACAGTATCTCACCATATATAAAAAATATGTTTAGTAAGGAAAATGAAAGCTGGCCAGTCTTTAGTTTTGAAAATATGGCCAGTGATGAGCGCTTTTCTAAAGCGGCACTATAAATGATTTTAAGAATAATAATTCCCGGTTTAACCGGAGAAGGCGTAACGGAGAGTATTTTCCATGAGTTCAGATAAAAAAACATCAGCCATAGGTAGCCCATCGGTGGTGCTTGGTGTCATCCTGGGTGTGTCAATTCTTTTTATGTTAGTTAGTTTGGTTTACGTGGGTTATAAGCGTGCAGACTTGCAGAAACATCTTGGTTTATCAGCAGAGCAACTATTGCTTTCACAGCGAATGGCTAACTTTGCGATTGCTGCTTCATCCGGTAGTGAAGCCGATTTTGTGGCTTTAACCGAGGGTATGATGAGATTTGATGAAGTTTTACGCACATATCGACATGGTGGAATTGAAGCGCCGTCTTTGGCATCTGATTTATCTAAAGGATTGACCGAAGTAGAGGCTAGCTGGGATGCTTACAAGAAAGATATTGGTATCATCCTTGGCGGTAAAGAGCCAATTTCTGAAGTGCGTGAACTTTATCAGGTTATTGATAGTTTTATCCCTCAAATGTTGACTTACTCAGATGAGGTGGTTGGTGCTTTGATGAAAACTAAAGCATCAACACGGCAAATATATCTGGCAAGTCGCCAGATGATGTTGTCTCAGCGTATTAAAAATAATCTAAATAAAGTACTTAGTGGTGGTGAGGCTGCGGCAGCAGCAGCAGATCGTTTTGGTCGAGATGCGGCTTTATTTGGTCGCGTACTTGAGGGACTTCTAAAAGGTTCGAAAGCTTTGGATATAGATAAAGTGACTGATAAGGAAGCGGTTGCAAAATTACGTGAAGTCGCCATGTTAATTAAAGTGGTGAGCGACAATATTGCCGGCATTCTTGAGTTGTCACCAGAATTGTTTGAAGTTAAGGATGCTGCCAGTGAAATTAGTGGTGATAGCCAGGATTTGTTGGAAAAATTACAGATTTTTGAAAAACAAATTGCAGGTCAGGGTAAGTTTCTAGACGTGGTGCAGCTTGTAGGTGTTGGTTTTGGTGGTTTTGCAGTGGTACTGATGGTATTCCTTGGTTGGTTATCGGTGAAAGAGGCTCGTAAACGTGAGGAGTCAGCGTTAGAGAACAATCGCCGAAATCAACGAGCTATTTTACGATTGCTCGATGAAATGGCGAGTTTAGCTGATGGTGATTTAACGGTACATGCTACAGTGACGGAAGAAATCACCGGGGCGATTGCGGATTCGGTGAACTTTACTATTGATGCGTTACGCTCCCTGGTTACAACGATTAACTCGACTGCAGTAGAAGTATCTTCTGCTACAGAAAAAACACAGGCCACAGCATCAGAGTTGGCTGAAGCTTCAACACGACAGGCGCGCGAGATTGCTTCAGCGAGTGCAGCGATTACTGATATGGCTGAATCTATGGAGCATGTAACAAAGGACGCTCTGGATTCTGCAAATGTAGCGCAGCAGTCTTTGGAAATTGCACAGAAAGGTGCGGGCGTTGTGCATAGCACCATTAGTAATATGGATAAAATTCGTGAGCAAATTCAGGAGACATCCAAACGTATTAAACGACTGGGTGAGTCTTCCCAGGAAATTGGCGATATCGTGGGACTGATTACAGAAATTGCGGATCAAACCAATATTCTTGCTTTGAATGCGGCGATTCAGGCTTCGACCGCAGGTGATGCCGGTCGTGGCTTTGCGGTGGTAGCGGATGAGGTGCAACGATTAGCAGAGCGCGCAGGTAATGCGACCAAACAGATTGAGGGTCTGGTAAATACCATTCAGGCGGATACGAATGAGGCGGTTAAATCAATGGAAGTCAGTACCGCAGGTGTGGTTGGTGGTGCTGAGATGGCGGAAGCTGCGGGTGTTGCACTGAAAGAAATTGAGGATGTATCTGCACAGCTTTCAAAACGAATTCAAATGATTTCTGATGCTACGAAAAAACAGCTGGGTGTGGCGTCGAGTGTATCTGACACTATGAATGTTATTCAGGAAATCACACTGCAAACATCAGAAGGGACTGAGGAGACATCGGATTCGTTGGATACGTTGAACGTATTATCAAGTGAATTACGACGTTCGGTGTCAGGTTTCAAATTACCAACGGTTGATGATGGCAATGTTGAGACCGTCGTGCTTGAGCGCCAGGCATAAAATAATTGCGCTGTTACGTGATAGTGCAAATACTGATATGCGTAGGATGGTGAGTTGATAATGAGACCTGAAGGCACAGTACAATACAACTCTTTGAGCTGGGTAAAAAAACAGTTAGACGCTGTTTTGCATGATGCCCAGACATCACTGTCTGATTATATTGAAGATAATGAAAATCGTGCTGCACTGGAGCGATGCATCGAACATTTGCGTTTGGTATACGGTACCCTGCAAATGGTTGAAGTCTATGGCGCGGCTATGTTAGCTGAGGAAATGGAGTTAACAGCAAGAGCACAGCTTGAAGGTCTTATTGAAAAACCAGAAGATGTCTATGATGTTTTGATGAGAGCCATGCTGCAGCTGCCGGATTATCTTGAAGGTCTGCAAGCGGGTAATCAGGATGCGCCAATCACGCTTATGCCGCTAATGAATGATATGCGTGCAGCGCGTAAAGTAAAGTTATTATCTGAGAGCGTTCTTTTTCTGCCGGATATTAATGCTGTTGGTATTGAAGAACTTAGTCTTGATTCTTCAGCTATAGAGCCGGGACGACTTGCCGACGAAGCTAAACGTTTACGTACACATTATCAATTAGGGCTACTCGATTTATTACGAAATAATAAACATGCCGCAGGTTTGAAGCGCATGAGAGCAGTGATTGATTCACTGCAAAAAGTAACCGCTGACGCAGCTGTTAAGCGTTTCTGGATGGTTGTTTCAGCATTATTGGAAGCAGTCTCTGATGATGCATTGCTAGAAAGCAATATTACTGTAAAAGGCTTGTTTGGTAGTATTGACCGACAAATTAAATTACTGATTGATTTGGGTGAAGATAAATTTATCAATCAATTTTCTCAGGAACTTCTTAAAAATATTCTTTATTATGTAGGCACTAGCAAATCAACTGGGTCACGTGTTAGTAAAGTTAAGCATGCTTATAAGCTGGACGAGTTACTTGCAGACAAATCATCAGCAACAGACTTGACTGCCAGTATGGGCGGTATTAATGCTGAGTTGTTTGATACGGTTTCACAGGGTATTAGGGAAGATCTTGCAACAGTAAAAGATACGCTTGAAATCTTTATGCAAAGTAATGATAAAGACGTCGGGCAGTTGTCCTCGATTGTTCAGCAGATAGAAAAAATCGGCGACACTTATGGCATGTTAGGTTTTGGTGCAATAAGACAAAAAGTACTGAGTCAACGTGATGAAATGGAAAAAATCATCAATGGTGAGTCAGAAGCAACTGAGCAAAAGGTCATGGATATAGCTAGCACGTTGCTGGAGGCTGAAGCCACGCTTGATGACTATATTGCGGGTAAATCAGGTTTTGTTGATGATAAGGATGATTCAGCTCGTATGGTCCCAAGCTCCGAGTATCGGAAGGTGTTGGCGGCAGTAGTCGAGGAAGGCCAGAAAAACTTTTCTGAAGCGAAAGAAGCTATTCTTGTATATGCAGCTGGTAATAGTGATATCGGTCAGCTAGAAACAGTTATGCAGCGCCTGGAAGAGGTTCGTGGTGCTTGCATGATGTTATCAGCAGAGCCAGTTGAGAAATTAATTTCTGGTTTGAAAGAATATGTGCATGTCGCCCTGCAGATTCATCATCGACAGCCAGAGGTGAATGAGCAAGACGCACTTGCCGATGTTGTAACATCCATAGAATATTACTTTGAAGCATTGTCGGAAGGAAGGCCAGGTGTAGATCAGGGCTTACAAGCCGGTGCGCGTGCATTGAGTGATTTGATAGCGGTTGTAAAACAGTATGGAGATGTGCAGCCATCAGTTACTGATAATATTGAGTCAGAAACAGTAGCAGCCGATAACACCAAAATTAAAGATAAATTGGTAATGGCAGATCATGCTGAGACGGAGGAAACGGAGGCGTCTGAATCTAAAGCTGAGTCTGTCGTAACACCAGCTGTTAGCGTTGCGAGTGCGGCAATACCAGTTCAGCATGAGGAATATGAAATTCTGAGTGATGACGCTGATGAAGAGATTGTTGAAATTTTTATTGAAGAGGCGGTTGAAGTCCTTGGTTCATTGCATGAATACATGCCCAAGTGGAAAAATGATATTAATGATGAAGAATCATTAACAGTAGTACGCAGGAATTTCCATACATTAAAGGGAAGTGGTCGTTTAATTGGTGCTGCACTGATTGGAGAATTTTCCTGGAAAATTGAGAGTTTACTTAATCGAGTAATAGATAAAAAAATTGAAGTTTCCGATGAGTTGTTATCGCTTATGGACGAGGTGCTAGCTGTTCTGCCGCAGTTAATAGAACAGCTTCGAGGTAATCGTGAACCAATTCCAAATATATATCAGTTAATGGCGTATGCAGGCGCATTGGCTGAAGGCCGTGCACATGATTCGACAGTAGTTGATGAAGAAGTCAGTACCAAAGTTGAGGAAGTTGCTGAGCTAGAGTCTGCAGCAACTGAATCCGAGATCGATTTAACTTTGAATGAAGTAATGGAAGTGGGAGGGGATCTTTCTGACGAAGATGAGATGCTGTTAGACGCGTTAAATGAAGTAGAAGATGAAGTAACACTCGAAGCGCCTACTGAAACTGATGAAGTCTTGCTCGATGTAATGGACCACGATTTCGGTGAAGAAGAAATACTGTTCGATACGACAAATGAAGTAGAAGATGAAATAACTCTCGAAGCGCCTACTGAGACCGATGAAGTCTTGCTCAATGTGACGGATCAAGATTCTGATGAAGAGACGATGTTATTCGATGTAAGTGACGATTTATCGGAAACAGTTGAGATTACAGATATAGACAAAGAAGTACCGGTTGATGAATTTGAGACAATTGACCTTACCGTTGAAGAGAGTAAAGCTGATAACGATACGATTGAGGCAGTGGATGTTGATGGTCTTGATAGTTTTGAAACATCAATGGAAGATTTATCTTTAGATGAAGCTGAAAATGACTTTGTTATAGAAATTGATGAGTCAGATGAGCTGGATGAAGTTGAGGAAGTTTCTGGTTTACAAATGGATCCGATGTTATTTCAGATCTATTACGATGAAAGTTGTGGTCATCTGCAAGTTGTTACTGATGCGCTTGCAAAGCATGAGTCAGGCACACAAAAGCTAGAAGCTAATAAGGATTTAATTAGAGCGTTACACACCTTGTTTGGAAGTGCTCGTACTGCAGAAATCGAAGCCATTGCTGAAATCTGCGGAGCGATTGAGAAATATGTAGTGGCTCGCGAAGACGCAGAAGAAGCATTAATCCCTGACAATGTAGTCAGGATTATTGCTGAGGTGATGAATAATGTTGAGGCGATGCTTGAAAAGTTGAAAGCAGGCAGCATGCCTGAGCCAAATAAGGCGTTACTAGATAAAATTAATAAAGCCGTACAGGATGAGTTGCAGCGTCAATTGCAGCAATCTTCATCAGCACATGAAGTGATTGCGCAGGACGCAACGCAGGAGGCGGCCTCTGCTGAAGAGAAGAAAGGCTCGGCAGAAAATCAAGGAACATTGTATACCTATGGGGATGTCGATGATGATCTGATTGATATTTTTCTGGAAGAGGCTGAGGAGTTACTGGAGGACTGCGAAAGCACACTGAGTAAGCTTCGTGAAAATGAAGATGATGCGGCAAGTATCAATGAGCTGCAACGCCATATGCATACGCTGAAAGGTGGTGCGCGTATGGCTACTTTGACACCTGTGGGCGATTTGACTCATGTTCTTGAGTCAATGGTTATTTCTCTGTCAGAAAATAAAATTGAAGCAGGCAAAGAGTTTTTTGATGTTCTACATGAGTCTCTGGATACGCTAAATACTATGCTTGGAAGTGTTAAACAGCGGCAAGCAATAAAATCAGCTGATGGTCTAGTTAAAAGAATTGAAGCAATAATACGTGGTGAAACAATCGAACAGCCTGCAATTGATCAGCGTGTTGTCGAGCGTTTTGATGTCGAGGTTGATGAGCTCCATGATACAGATATTGAGGAGCATTTGCCAGATGAGATTGTAAGTCTTGATATCCAGCAACAAATGCCAGAGATGGTTAGTGCTATATCAACCGAGCGTGTTGAAGACCCGCATCGTAGAAAATCTGATGAAATTGAGAAAAAGCCACACTGGGGTGAGCGTGCGACTGATGTTAATTTCAAAGACTCTCAGGAGCAGGTGCGTGTACGTGCAGATTTACTCAATAATCTGGTGAATTATGCTGGTGAAGTAAATATTCATCATGCACGTATGGGTAAGCAGATTACAGATATTGGTTTTAACCTTAAAGAATTGAATCAAACAGTTATCAGGTTGAAGGAGCAACTACGTAAACTTGAAATTGAAACCGAGATTCAAATTCGTTCGAATTATGAAAAAGAATCGGACGACTATGATGAAAACTTTGATCCACTAGAAATGGATCGCTATTCAACATTGCAACAGCTTGCTCGAAGTTTGTCAGAAACTGCGAGCGACGTGGATAGTATTAAAGACATTCTTTCCGATATTGTCGGTGATTCCGAGACTCTATTATTACAGGAGTCACGAATCAGCACCGACTTGCAGGAAGGTTTGATGCGCACGCGCATGGTTCGATTCGGTGGCATGTCTACACGTTTACGCCGCATTGTGCGTCAAACAACCAGAGAACTAGGTAAGGAAGTAGAGGTAGAAATAGTTGGTGAAGAACAGGAAGTTGATCGTACGATCCTTGATCGTGTGGTTGCGCCTCTAGAACATATGTTACGTAATGCAGTAGCACATGGTATTGAATTACCAAAAGACAGGTTGGCAGCTGGCAAGCCTGAGGTGGGCAATATAAAAATTACCGTTGGTCGTCAGGGCACTGACGTTATTGTTAAAGTTGAAGATGATGGTGCAGGCATAAATGCTGATGCAATTCGGAGAAAAGCGATCAAGCAAGGTCTGCTTGAAGAAGAGAGTGTACTGACTGATCGTGACGTATTACAGTTCATTTTAAAGAGTGGTTTTAGTACGGCAGAGGAAGTAACACAAGTAGCAGGACGTGGCGTTGGCATGGATGTTGTGGATAGTGAAATCAAGCAACTCGGTGGTGTGCTTGAAATAGATACGACTCGTGGTAAAGGAACTAGTTTTAAAGTCAGATTGCCGTTAACACTGGCGATAAATCAGGCTCTACTGGTTGATGCAGGAGATAATATTTATGCTGTTCCATTGGCCAGTATTGAAGGTGTTGTTCGTATCACAGGCACTGAGCTACAAGGATTCTATGATAGTGGTGAATTAGAGTATGAGTTTAATAACATTAATTATGAATTGAAGCATTTGGCTTTTTTGCTTACAGGTCAGCAGCCTAATTATGCTGATCAAGGGCAATTGTTTCCAGTCTTGCTTGTGCATGTAGGAGACCAGTATTTTGCTTTACACGTTGATGACCTACTGGGTCGGCGTGAGATTGTGATTAAACCTGTTGGCGCACAGATCAGCACGGTACGTGGTATTGCGGGTGCAACAATTTTGGCAGATGGCCGTGTCGTACTAATTCTTGAAATGTCAGCACTGGTTGTTGGCGAAAGCCTGTTTAAAGAGGTTGTTACTGAAGAACCGGTTGCTGAGGTTGTGGAAGAAACCGAACCGACTATTATGGTGGTGGATGATTCTATTACTATCCGTAAGGTTACTGCTAGAATATTGGAACGCCATGGTATGAAAGTAATACTGGCTACCGATGGTGTTGATGCGACCAGTAAGTTACAGGAAGATATTCCTGACCTGATGTTGCTGGATATTGAGATGCCGAAAATGGATGGTTTTGAATTGGCAACCTATATGCGTAACGAAGAACGGTTGAAAGAAATACCGATTATTATGATTACATCACGTACAGGTACCAAACATAAAGAGCGGGCCAAGGAGATTGGTGTCGAACAGTATTTAGGTAAGCCATTCCAGGAAGAAGAGCTTATGAAGAACATTAAAGTATTATTAGAGTTGGCACGATAGGATGGCGCATAATATACAAGTTATAAAATGCATGATTCTGACATTGCGCAGTGAAAATGTGATTTTGCCTGCAGCTTCCGTAGCAGAGATGGTATCAGCGCAAGGCGCAAAGAAAGTTCCAAATATGCCATATTGGTACGTTGGCAAGATGAGGTGGCATGGGGTTGATGTGCCATTGGTTTCATTTGAGGCGGCAGGTGGCGGTGAGGCAAAAACAGTTAACCAGAATACTCAAATTGCTATGATTTATACAGCAAGTTCTGATGAAACGCGGTATCCATATATTGGGCTAGTTATATCAGGTGTGCCGCATGTAACTCAATTCAGTAGAAATCAGATTGTCACTGATCCAGATTCATTGCTAGAAATACATGATCATCCAATGGTGGCGCAGAAAACACGTATTAATGGTGCTGCTGTTAGTATTCTGAATATTGATAGCATCGAAGCTATGATCAAGGATGCAGAGGCTACGTGATAGATTTAAGCGAAGTTTCAAGCTAGCCTAAATCACCCCATAAAGCTTGAATAACTGCGATACACGCGGGACCGGCTGTTTCAGTTCGGAGTATTCTTGGGCCTAATGATATCGAAGTAAAACCATTGTCAGTGGCCTGTTGTATCTCATCCAGAGTAAAGCCTCCTTCAGGGCCAATTAAAATACAAATATTTTTTTCAGGATTTTTAATAGTGCTGATACTGTTAGTCGCACCTGGTGCAAGAATTAATTTATGATTATTTCCGATGGTTTGTATTCCTTGCATAAAATCAATGGCAGGTTGGATGACAGGAACTATGCATCGTCCAGATTGTTCACAAGCACTGATGGCAATTTGTTGCCAATGATTTAATTTTTTTTCAGCACGTTCGCCTTTGAGATTGGTGCCTGTTCGTTGGCAAAGCAGGGGGGTTACGTTACATACACCGAGTTCAATGGATTTTTGTATACAGGTATCCATTCTGTCGCTGCGCGAAATACCTTGTAGTAGGGTAATATTTAAAGATGATTCGTTGTCGATTTTTATTTTCTGTTTTATTCTTACCTGGCAATGTTTAGGACTTTCATCAAGAATTTCACCAGGATATTCATGGCCATCACCATTAAATAGAGTAACTTCCGAGCCCTTTCTGGCGCGTAATACACGAATTAAATGGTGTGATGCAATTTTATCAAGAATGATAACTTGATCTAAATTAAGTAAGGAAGAATGATAGATTCGAGTCATGGTCTCGATTATCTATTGTGGTAAGTCATTATTGATTAAAGTCTATTCCAGATATTTAGGATTGCATCGGCTTGATTTAGTGTATAAAAATGTAGCCCTGGCGCACCAGATTCCAGTAACTGATGACATAGCTGTGTAACAACATCGGCACCAAAATCACGTAGGCTTACCGGATCATTTTCGTAAGCAGCTAGCTGTAACCTAATCCAACGTGGAATTTCAGCGCCGCAGTTATCTGAAAAACGTATCAGGTTAGCGTAATTGGTAATGGGCATAATGCCAGGAACGATTGGAATATTTAGATGAGCCTGTTCACATTTTTCAATGAAGTGAGTGTACGCATCAACATTGTAAAAGTATTGGGTGATTGCTGAATCAGCACCCGCATGTGCTTTGTTCATAAAATATTTGAAATCATCATCTGGAGATGATGATTCAGGATGGTATTCAGGATAGGCTGCAATCTCGATATGAAAGTGGTTACCGGTTTTTTCACGGATAAAGGTAACTAATTCGTTGGCATGCGTTAGCTCATTATCAGGTTCCCCTTCATCGGGAATGTCACCTCTTAATGTCACCAGTCGATTAATGCCGAGTTTGATGTATTCATCAAGCAAATCAGCAATTTGCTGTTTAGTAGAACCCATGCAGGAAATGTGTGGAGCAATAATTTGTGAGCTATCAGAATGCAGTTGTTTGACTGTTTCCATGGTGCGATCGCGGGTGGTGCCGCCAGCGCCAAAGGTTACGGAAAAAAAAGCAGGGTTGATAATGTCATTCAATTGTCGATGTGTCGCAATTAGCTTATCCATTCCAGCATCGGTGCGGGGTGGAAAAAACTCACAACTGAAAATAGGCTTATTACGGTGTTTAATACTCATAGTGTTGTATTGCTTGAGTGTATAGATTCGATAATTGGTGACACTGCATAAATATGAGTTTGCAGTATCACCTATATCAAAGAAACTTAGTAACGATAGTGTTCAGGTTTGTATGGGCCTTCGACAGGTACATTGATGTAATCAGCCTGTTTTTGTGACAGTGGAGTCAGGTATGCGCCAATTTTGCCAAGGTGAAGTCGTGCAACTTTTTCATCCAGCTTTTTGGGTAATATATAAACCTGATTTTCATATTGATCACCGTTTGTGTAGAACTCCATTTGCGCCATTACCTGATTGGTAAAGGAGGCGGACATAACAAAGCTGGGGTGGCCGGTGGCGCAGCCGAGATTAACCAGTCGGCCTTTGGCTAGAATGATAATGCGTTTACCGTCTGGGAAAATAACATGATCAACTTGTGGTTTAATTTCGTCCCACTCATATTTTTCCAGTGAAGCAATGTTGATTTCAGAATCGAAGTGACCAATATTACAAACGATAGCTTCATTTTTCATTGCCACCATATGGTCGTGGTCGATAACATTCACATTACCTGTAGTGGTAACAAAAATATCGCCCTGGCTTGAAGCTACATTCATGTCAACCACGCGGTAACCTTCCATTGCAGCCTGAAGTGCACAAATAGGATCAATTTCAGTGACCATAACGGTCGCACCCATACCGCGGAATGCCTGTGCACAACCTTTACCAACATCACCATAACCCAGGACAACGCAGATTTTGCCAGCAATCATAACGTCAGTAGCGCGTTTGATACTGTCGATAAGTGATTCACGGCAACCGTACAAATTGTCAAATTTTGATTTAGTAGCTGAGTCGTTGACGTTCATTGCAGGGAACAGTAGTTGGCCTGCTTCCATCATTTGGTACAAACGATGCACACCTGTGGTGGTTTCTTCTGTAACACCTTTTATATTTGCGGCCATTTTAGACCACATTTTGCTGTTGCCAGTGATAGTGCGTTTTAGTACGTCAAGAATAGCTTTCCATTCTTCGTTGTCGTCGGCTTTTGCTGCGGGTACAACGCCACCGGCATTTTCGTATTCAGTGCCTTTGTGTATCAATAAGGTGGCATCTCCACCATCATCGAGAATCATATTGGCTGTGCCACCATCAGGCCAGGTCAGAGCTTTTTCAGTACACCACCAGTATTCCTCAATAGTTTCACCTTTCCAGGCATAGACTGGGATACCCTGATCGGCAATAGCGGCTGCAGCTTGATCCTGTGTGGAAAAAATATTGCATGAAGCCCAGCGGACTTGTGCGCCCAGAGCAATCAGTGTTTCAATTAAGACGGCAGTCTGGATGGTCATGTGCAGGCTACCGGTTATACGTGCACCCTTAAGTGGTTGTACAGCACCGAATTCTTCACGCAGAGCCATCAGGCCAGGCATCTCGGTTTCGGCAATGCGAATTTCTTTGTGTCCCCATTCAGCAAGGGAAAGATCGGCAACTTTAAAGTCGGTGAAATTTTTATTAGTAACGGCGCTCATGGCTCATCTCCAAAGTAGTAAAAAGAAATGAGCGCCGTTGTCTAGTTCTGAGCCTCGCGATGGTAGATTATCGCTGCAGCGCTCCTCAGAAAATTAGTAAGGGATTATAGCTTAGCTGCGTCTTTTAGTGCAGCCGCTTTATCCGTTTTTTCCCAGGTAAAATCAGGTTCTTCTCGTCCAAAATGACCGTATGCAGCGGTATCACTGTATATGGGTCTCAACAAGTCAAGCATTTGAATCAGGCCTTTTGGTTTCAGGTTGAAGTGCTCACGAACAAGTTGAACTATCCTGGCATCACTGATTTTTCCTGTGCCAAACGTTTGCACAGAAATTGAGGTGGGTTCAGCTACGCCAATGGCATAAGAAACCTGAATTTCACATTTGTCAGCCAGACCGGCAGCAACGATGTTCTTAGCGACGTAACGGCCCGCATAGGCAGCAGAACGGTCAACTTTAGAAGGATCTTTGCCTGAGAAGGCGCCGCCACCGTGACGAGCCATGCCACCATAAGTATCAACGATGATCTTGCGACCGGTTAATCCACAATCACCCACAGGGCCGCCAATAACGAAGTTACCTGTTGGATTGATAAAAAATTTGGTGTCTTTATTGAGTAATTCAGCAGGTAAAATTGGCTTGATAATTTCGTCCATGACAGCTTCACGTAGGTCTTTCAAGCCGATTTCGGGATTATGTTGTGTAGAAAGAACAACTGCATCAATTCCAATGGGCTTGTCATTTTCGTAACGGAAAGTCACCTGACTTTTAGCATCAGGACGAAGCCACGAAAGAGTACCATTTTTGCGCACTTCTGCCTGACGTTTTACTAATTTATGAGCATAAGTAATGGGTGCTGGCATAAGGACGTTAGTTTCATTGCTGGCATAACCAAACATCAGACCCTGATCACCAGCACCTTGCTCATGATCTTCTGATTCATTAACGCCCATGGCGATATCGGCGGATTGTTTGTCGATGGAAGTGATAACAGCGCAGGATTCCCAGTCGAAACCCATGTCTGAATGGTTGTAGCCAATGCGTTTCACGGTTTTACGGACGATATCCTGCATGTCGACCCAGGCTTCAGTCGTGATTTCACCAGCTAATATGACCATGCCAGTATTAACTAAGGTTTCGCAGGCAACGCGTGCTTTGGTGTCTTGCTCAAAAATGGCATCAAGTACGGCATCTGAGATTTGATCAGCGACCTTGTCTGGGTGGCCTTCAGAAACAGATTCTGAAGTAAATAAGTAGTCATTCATATTTTGTTACCTGCAATAAAAAACCCATAAAAGCACAGCTTCAACGGGTTTTGATATTCTAGGTAGATCAAAATTCGCTTTAGCTGTATTTATAAAGCGCCCGCAATCTGAGTCAAATTGGCGCTTGAGGTTGGTCATTATCCACCAAATTGCATACTTGTCAACATGCTGGTTGTATGGCTTTAGCGGGTAAATAACGCTTTATATTCCCCTAATTCAGTTTCGTTCAGGCCAGTTTCCTGTAATTTTTTTTCGAGAATTTCATAACGATGATCATTATTTTTATCAATTAGATTTTTTATGGTATCAACTAGAACATTTTTAGTATTTTGAGGATCATCACTGCCGACAATGTTTCGTTGCATCATTTTTTGTAAGGCAGAAAAATTATTATTATCACGCCAACGTTCTAATAAAGCAGAAGGAGTAATTTCAGGGTGGCTTTGAATTAGCTTATGTATTTCATATAACAGAGGTAGACCTTGTATCGCAGAATCCTTAAAACTATCAGGAATATGTACTTCGAAGGCAAGCTTTGGAGATTGTAATAATAAGGCTATAGCATCGCGAGTTGCGTTCTGTTTTATTTCGCGATTTGATTTTGGTTTTGATGAAACTATAACAGTATTGTTTACAGTCGCTGAGAGCTGGAGTTTGCTTGCGTTGAGACCTGTGCGTGAAGCAAGCTCCTGATAGAGTAAATCTTTGAATACGCTTTCTGGAAGTTTACTTAATAAAGGCCGGGCTTTTTCCGTGAGTGAGGACTTTCCTTCAGAAGTATTTACATTAATATTTTCTGAAAGTCGTTCGAATAAAAACTCAGAAAGAGGCTTTGCGCTGGTGAGTCGTTGCTCGAAATTTTTTTTACCTTCTTTTCGGATCATTGAATCGGGATCTTCACCTTCGGGTAGAAAAAGAAATTTTGCTTCAAATCCATCACGCAACAAGGGCAGGGCATTTTCCAAAGCGCGCCATGCCGCTTTTATGCCTGCTTGATCGCCATCGTAGCAGAAGATGACGGTTCTAACTGTGCGGAATGCGCGCTGCAATTGTTCACTGGTGGTGGCTGTGCCTAATGAAGCAATGGCATAGTTGACACCGTGTTGTGCTAGTGCAACCACATCCATGTAACCTTCAACAATGATGAGTTGTTCGAGGTTACGAACCGCTTTGCGAGCTTCGTACAAGCCATACAATTCCTGGCCCTTGTGGAAAACTGCATTCTCCGGAGAGTTTAGATATTTGGGCTCACCCTGGTCGATAACGCGGCCGCCGAAACCAATAATAAGACCACGACGGTCAGTAATGGGGAATATAATACGATCGCGGAAACGATCATATTGTTTATCATTTTCATTAATAACTAACAGACCGGTTGCAATTAATGCATCGATGGTGTTTTTGTCAGTGCCCAGATGATCGGTTAAAAAGTTCCAGCCTTCAGGGGCGTAACCAATTTGATAGGCTTTAGCGACCTCTCCAGTTAAGCCGCGTTGCTGCAGATATTGAATGGCCTTGTTTGAGGTCTTTAGCTGTTGCTTGAAGAGTACGGAAACTTTTTCGAGAATATCGTATAGCGGTTGTTTGTCATCTTTGCTGTTTGTAGAACTAAAGTGAGTGTTCTCTCTGGGTACTTCAAGGTTATATTCAGTGGCGAGTGCTTCGACAGCATCTACAAAGTCCAGGTTTTCGTATTCCATGATAAAGCCCAGTGCCGTACCATGAGCGCCGCAGCCAAAGCAGTGGTAAAACTGTTTACTATCGCTGACGGTAAACGAAGGGGTCTTTTCATTATGAAAAGGACAGCAGGCGGTGTATTCCTTACCTTTTTTTCTGAGTGGCACACGAGCATTAATGACCTCAATAATATCTGCACGAGATATTAGGTCATCGATGAAGTTTTGTGGAATACGGCCTGCCATATACAATAAAAAATTACTTGATGTAACTTATGTGATTAAGGAATTAAATTTACGAATGATAATTGTCTTGGGTTAAAAATCCGCTCATATTCAACAATGGCATAACGATCTGTCATGCCAGCGATATAGTCGGAAATACCACGTGCCATGCCTTCCTGAGGGTTATTTTTTTCCAGCTGTTTGCAATGTTCAAGTGCTTCAGTTGGCAAGATACGAGGGTCATTCATAAAGGCTTCAAACAGTGCATCAATAATGGCACAGGCTTTCATGCTCATTCTATGTACACGATAATGCTGATATAAGTTTGTCCGCAAGAACTGTTTAAGTTCTAATTTCTGTTCACACATGGATTCACTGAAAGCCATTAGTGGTTTAGTTTGGTTACGAATATCATCAATGCTTTCTGGTTTGGCATTCTCAATATTGTTGCGTGAAGTATCAATTAAATCAACTACCATGACATTAATCATGCGCCGAATAATTTCATGAATTAGATGGCGATCATTTAAGTTTGTATAGCGTTTGATAACGATATCATGCTGGCGTCTAAATAATTCGATCTTTAGTAAGTTGTTAACGCTGATTAGTCCATAACGTAAACCATCGTCCACATCGTGGTTGTTGTATGCGGTCTCATCTGCCAGGTCCGTGAGTTGTGCTTCAAGGCTGGGCTGAGTTTTATCTAGAAAACGCCTTCCCACGGAGCCCAGTAGTTTCGCGTTATTTTGTGAGCAATGCTTGAGTATGCCTTCGCGAGTTTCGAAAGTTAGATTGAGACCGGCGAAATCAGCGTATTTTTGTTCCAGTTTATCGACTACGCGTAGTGACTGTAAATTATGCTCAAAACCACCATAGTCTTTCATGCATTGATTGAGTGCAGTTTGCCCAGCATGGCCAAATGGTGTGTGACCAAGATCATGTGAAAGTGCTATCGCTTCTGCCAGGTCCTCATGCAGGCCAAGTTCGCGTGCAATACTACGAGCGATCTGAGCAACTTCCAGTGAATGTGTTAAACGAGTACGAAATAAATCTCCTTCATGATTTACAAAAACCTGAGTTTTGTATTCAAGTCGACGGAATGCCGCCGAGTGGATAATACGGTCACGGTCTCTTTGATAATTATTTCTGTATATCGGTGTTTCTTCATTGAATAAACGCCCCAGTGATTTTTTATCGTTGCACGCATAAGGGGTGAGAATGCCAGAATAATTTTTATCCATGAGAACGTATTAATTAAGTTTAATTCGTATAGCCGAGGCGTATGGCTTTTCTGAGTTGGTCTTTGCTGTAATCACTACTAATGACAGCATGACCGATGTTTTTCAGTAAAACAAGACGAAGCACGCCATCTAATACTTTTTTATCCACTGACATCAAATCAAGAAACTGTTCTTCACTTATGTTATGTGGAGCTGTCGTGGGCAGTTTGGCATGTTGTATAATGGCAATAGTTTTTGCTACTTGGTTTTCGTCTAGCCAGCCTAATAAAGCTGACATTTTTGCGGCCATACACATGCCAACACCAACAGCCTCACCGTGTAACCATTGGCCGTAACCCATGCCGGTTTCGATGGCGTGGCCAAAGGTATGGCCGAGATTGAGCAGGGCACGTTGACCACTTTCTTTTTCATCAGCGGCCACAACATTAGCTTTAATTTTGCAGGAAACTTCAATGGCATAAGCCAGTGCCTGATGGTCACGACGTAGCAGTGCATCCATATTTTGATCGATCCATTCAAAAAAATCGGCGTCCTTGATCAGGCCATACTTAATCACTTCAGCGAGTCCAGCGCTCAATTGGCGATCATCCAAAGTATCTAATGTACTGGTATCGGCGATGACGGCGCGTGGCTGATAGAACGCACCAATCATATTTTTTCCAAGTGGGTGATTGACGCCAGTTTTTCCGCCGACTGAAGAATCAACCTGAGACAGTAATGTTGTAGGTATTTGAACCAGATGTACACCACGTTGATAACTGGCCGCCGCAAAGCCCGCCATGTCACCGACCACACCACCACCGAGGGCAATTATCGTGGTGTTACGGTCAAGACGGTGGGTTAATAGAGCGTCAAAAATAGTATTGAGCACGTCGAGATTTTTATACTGTTCACCGTCAGGCAAGATCACGCTTTCATGGCGGATGCCAGTAAGCAGGGCTTCAACTTTCTTTAAGTATAGGGGTGCCACAGTTTCATTGCTGACAATCAAAGCACTGTTGCCGGGAATATGCTTTTTCAGAATATCGGCATGATCGAGCAGATTTTGGCCAATATAAATTGGGTAGCTACGGTCACCCAGATTAACCTTAAGTGTGGAGTATTCAGACATGGTATTTCTTAGTGGTTTCTATTCGGAACTGTGTAGGTGTCCAATAATAACTTGTATTACGTGACGTAGCGAGTCATTGCTGGTGTCAACAATATAATCAGCCGTTTCTCGATATAAAGGATCACGTTGTTCGATCAGGCGGGTAAGAATGACCTCGGGCGTTTCCTCGCCATGTAACAAAGGACGATTTTTATCTTTGTGTGTTCGCTCGAGCAAGGAGTCCAGATCACTGCTCAAATAAAACACTGTGCCGCGTGACTTCAGATGCTGGCGGTTATTTTCATCTAAAACTGCACCACCACCTGTGGCCAGTAAAATGTGATTTTTCTGGGTAAATTCATCAATAACAGCACTTTCGCGTTGGCGGAATCCTGCTTCACCCTCTTTTTCAAAAATCAGCGGGATATCAACCCCGGTTCTTTCTTCAATAATGCGGTCGCTATCGTAAAAATCCATATTCAGCCGACGTGCTAGCTGGCGGCCAATGGTGGTTTTGCCTGCCCCCATAGGGCCAATGAGGAAGATGTTTGTTTGTTTGATCATAGCTGCTAAAGCCTAGCTTTTCATGTGGATAGAAGCAACTAACAGTAAGGGTTAATTTTTATATGCGTAAATAAAAGAAGCGACATTTTAGTCGCTTCTTTTATGTGTGACGATTGTTTCTGGATCAAAGTTACAAAGATAGAGACTCCTTAAGAATCTTAGGCGTAACGAATATCAGTAGCTCAGCTTTTGAGTCGCTTTCCAGTGTATGCCTGAATAAAAAGCCTAGCAGAGGGATATCACCCAACAGTGGTATTTTATCCACTTCTCTACCCTTGATCTGTTCGTAAATGCCGCCCAGTACAATGGTATCACCATTGTTAACAAGAACCTGAGTTTGTACTTCACGAGTATCAATACTTGGGATGCCTACAAATACTTCACCGACGGAGTCTTTGTTTACGGTTAAGTCCATAATAATTCTGTCATCTGGAGTAATCTGAGGTGTGACTTTAATACTCAATACGGCTTTTTTGAATTCAACCGTTGTGGCACCGGCAGATGAAGCAGTCAGGTATGGGATTTCAACACCCTGTTCAATAAAGGCTTCATGTCTGTCCGCAGTAACAACGCGTGGGCTGGAAATAACTTCACCCTTATTCTCGCTTTGCATGGCAGATATTTCCAGATCAACCAGTGAGCCGCCTTTTAGTACTGAAAAGGCGATAGCTCCGGCATTTGTACCAACAACTGGTAAATTTACGCCCAGGCGGCCATTGATTGAGGGATGGCTAAGGGTGCCTGCAGAGCCTGTAGCTGCGATATTTGTTATGGCTTCGTCAGTAACGGTACTGGTACCAAATATGTTACCTTGAACAGTGGTTACACCACTGGTGCCGCTTCTCTTGATGCCGCTGACACCAAATCTTGCGCCAAGTTCTTTCGAGAAGTCGTCCTGGGCGATGACGATTCGTGAGCCAATAAGGACCTGACGAATAGGTACGTCTAGCTGATTGAGGATTCGACGTATTTCACTGATAACCTCATCGGTATCTTTTACTATCAAAGTATTAGTACGTTCATCAATGATAACGCTGCCGCGAGATGACAATAAGCTACCGCCAGCGTTTTCACCTTCGCCTCCTTCGCTAGTGAACAGTGTCTTTAATTCAGTAACTTTTGCAAAATTGACGGTAAAGAAAACACTACGTAATGGTGCAAGATCTGTAATGGCCTGAGAAGCTTCCAGGTCAATTTTCTCCTGGGCTGCAATTTCTTCACTAGGAGCAACTAACATGACATTACCTGATTCACGTTTGGATAATCCTTTGGCCTTCAGGATAATATCTAGTGCTTGATCCCAGGGAACATTTTTCAATCGTAAAGTAAGATTACCATCGACCGAGTCACTAACCACGACATTTAGCCCTGTGAAGTCAGCAATAAGCTGTAGTACCGCACGTACAGGAATATCCTGGAAGTTGAGTGATAAACGTTCCCCAGTGTAACCAAATTTTGCTTTGTTTTGATCTTCCAGTTCTTCTTTAGAGATAGGCTTGAGTTCTATAGTGAAAATGTTATCTGTCTGATAGGCGACATGTTCATAATCTCTACTTGCGGGTTCGATTTCGATGCGTACATCATCATCTTTCTTGAAGCTGCTAATAGATTTTACGGGTGTCGCAAAGTCAAGAACATCCAGTGATTGATGTAGATTATCAGGAAGGTTAGAGCCTAAGAATTTGACGATGACTTTGCCAAACTCTTCAGTGATGTCCATAGGAATGTTATTTTGTGTGAGTGTAATGATGACTCTACCTTCACCTTTTTCACCACGACGAAAATCAACATTTTTGACGCCTTTTTTAAAGTCAGAAAATCTTGCTGCTTCGTTTGTTTCTGCTACATCACTTGATGATGCATCTGATGGACCAGTCAAATTTGTGCCTGTAGCATCACTATCTAACGTGATTAATACGGAGTTACCTTTTGTGTTGACCTGATAAGGAATAACCTCTGTTAAATTTAATATTACACGTGTTCGATCTTTGGCGCTGATCGTAGTTATAGACTGTGCAATGCCGATTCCAATTGGTTGTTGCTTTTTAGGTAAAGAGCTACCAGTATTTGCAAAATCAAATGCGATACGTGCAGGGTTATCGATAGTGAAGCTTAATGGCTTGACAGCTTCCTGGCTCATTTCCAATATAACTTGTACACGATTGCCTGGCAGCGTGTTGTATTGGACGGATTCGATCATGTTCTGGTTAGCTGACGCGGATGTGCTGCTTAAACAGAAAAATAATGTCAGAAACGTAAATAATTTATGCGTTCCGTAAAGAGCATTAAGCTTGTTATGATTTTTGGTTTTTGTTATTTTCATGTCTTGCTCCACGCGTTATTCATTTCCGACGGCTATTGATGCGTCACGCTCAACATAGCCACCGACACCATCTGGTACTATTTCCACCAGATAAATACTAGTTTCTGTTATACCGGTAACACGGCCTTCATTTTGTCCCATGTAGTCACCCAGCTTTACTTTATGCACTACGTTTTGAGGGTCTTTGATAAGTCCCCATGAATTATCATTCTGTTCCAGTGTGCCGACCATAGATAATGTATCAAGAGGAAAAACTTCAAGTTGTTGTTTGGGTCGGTCCGTTTCAGGATGTAAAGAATTTTTTACTGTGCCAGGGTCTTCGGCAAGATCAATAGCAGCCACAAATGGGTCACGGAGATCGTTTGCAGAATAGGCGAAACTTTGATAGGGCCTGAATTGCGGTATTGGACGTACACTACCAACACCAGATGCTTTAGTCTGTGCTATGAAGTCTTGCAAATCATTTATATCTTTACTACAGGCGGTTACCGCTAGAGCAAGGGCGGGAAGAGTCAGAATGATTCGGTTGATTCTATATGATGTCATCTTCATTTTTGTTCCTTAGCCCTTCTTTTTTCCCGAACTTTTTTTCTTTTTGCCGGAGCCGGCTTTTTTCTTTTTTGCCGAGACTACATTTTCAGTTACTGCAGATTCATCAAGATATTGATAGGTAACTGCGGTAATATCCATTACCAGTTTTATACCACTGTCTTTTCCGGCAGGCTCAATAGTAATGTCCTGTAATGTAACGATACGTGGTAATGCAGCAACACCGCTGACAAATGCAGCAAACTCATGGTAGTGACCGGTTACTTTTAATTTAATGGGGTATTCTGCATAGAACTCTTTGGGGCTTAAACCTTCTGGTTTGAAATACTCTATTTCTAAACCACTTGAAATGCCGGTTTGTGATATATCAGTTAATAATGTTTCTATTTCTGTGCTATTGGGTAATTGACGTAATAAGGCTCCAAAAGATGTCCGCATTTCTTCAAGTTGTTGCTTATAGGCGTCAAGATTGACAGCTTTAGCATGTTTTTCTGAAAACGTTTGTCTTAAAGTGAGCTCTTCATTTTCTATTTTTTTAAGATTATCTAATTGTTTGGTTGTATCAAGAAAATAACCTGCAGCAGCAACGGCAATGCAGGCAATTACAATAAGTACTGCTTTGACAGGCATGGGGGCCATGCCTATTTTCTTGATATCATTTACATCGATATTATTAAGATCGATTTCAGAAAGATTCATTAGCTGCCTTCTCCGTCTTCATCTTGGGGAGAAGACTGGGATGTGGTTAATACAAAATTACTACTTCTCAATGTACCTTTTTTGGTTTCAATAACGGTTAATTTAGGTGTGGCCATCCAGGGGGAAATATCAATGTTCCTCATGTATGCTGAAACACGGCCATTGGATTCAGCGACACCGTTAATGGTTAGGCTTTGTCCGTTTTGTTTGATGCTGGTGAGGTAAATGCCTTCAGGCACAGTTCTGACAAATTCATCAAATAAATGGACAATTTGCGGACGTTTCTGTTGTAGCGATTGAATAACTTCCATACGGGATAGTAATTCCTGTTTGGTATCTTCCAGAGCATCAATTTCTTTTAATGCAAGATCTAGTGCGGAAATTTCTTTTTTTAGCATTTCGTTACGAAATTGTTGATGGTCAATTTGTCCGGCGATATTTAAGTGTACAAGTGCAACGATAGCTACCGTCAGGAAGGCAAACAACCCTAGCATAGTTACAAATTGCCGGGTTTGTTCCGCGCGTAACTCTTCACGCCAGGGTAATAAGTTTATTTTTGCCATTAGTCAAAGCTCCTCATGGCCAGGCCGCAGGCAATCATTAATGAAGGCGCATCATTACTTAGTGACTGTGGGTTTACTTTAGGCGATAGTGACATGTTAGCAAATGGGTTGGCGATAACTGTGCGCGTTTCCAGTTGGCTTTCTATGAGTTCATCAATACCGGGTATGGCGGCACAACCACCAGCTAACGCAATTAGACTAACACTACTGTGCTGTCCTGAAGTGTAGAAAAATTGTAGGAAACGCCCGACTTGTTGTGCAATCGTTTCTTTAAAGGGTTCTAGAACTTCCGGAATATAGTTGTCTGGTAAGCCGCCTGTTTTTTTGAGGCGACCAGCTTCTTCGTAGGATAGGCCGTAACGCCGCATAATTTCTTCAGTGAGTTGTTTGCCACCAAAACTTTGTTCACGTGTGTAGATAAGATTGCCATCTTCGATGACATTCAGGCTGGTCATAGTTGCACCTATATCAATGACAGCAATGATTCGATTATCTTCACCTTCTTCTATTTGTGCTGCAATCAAGGATGAGGCATGTTCAATGGTATATGCTTCAACATCCATAATCTTGGGTTTTAAGCCGCCGATTTCTAATGCTGTAGTGCGTGTTTCGATATTTTCGCTACGTGAGGCGGCTAGAAGCACATCAACCGTTTCTGGATTATCTCTAGTTGGACCTATTACTTCAAAGTCAAGATTGATCTCTTCCAGGGGGTAAGGAATATATTGATCAGCCTCCATTTCAATCTGAGACTCAAGCTCACTATCGCTGAGGTTAGCGGGCATGGTAATGATTTTGGTAATAACGGCGGAGCCTGCAACGGCTACAGCTGCATTTTTTACTTTAGTGCCACTTTTTTTCACGGCTTTCTGGATGCATTCGCCAACAGCTTCCGGGTCCTGAATATTTTTTTCAGAGACGGCGTCGTCTGGTAATGGCTCTATGGCCATACTTTCTACTTTGTAATGCCCGTCAGTCATGGACAGTTCAAGCAGCTTTACTGTAGTAGAGCTGATATCCAGGCCTAGCATGACAGGTTGTTTTCGTTTCAGCAGAGACACGTCTCAATCCCCATATTCTATTTATTTTAAGTAGTTATAGAACATATATATAGTTATGCATGAAATATTAGACACAAGTATCGAAAAATTCTAGTCAAATATTGAATTAATCGCCAAAGCGTGATCAAAAGATTATAATTTGCAACCTCTTTCTGACAGTCAATTACATCAAGGGAACTATGAAGCTGGTTAAAATACTCAAATATGGCTTGATTATCTCATTAGCTACGTCAGCGATTTTACTGGTGGCTATATTTGGCTTATATCTCCACCTTGCGCCCCAATTGCCTTCCATAGAAGGTTTAAGCGATACCAGGCTGCAAGTTCCTTTGCGTATATATAGCAGTGATGGTTCATTATTGGGGGAATTTGGCGAGAAAAGACGCATTCCGAAGACGCTTGAAGAAATACCAGAGTTGATGCAGCAGGCGTTCCTGGCTGCAGAAGATAATCGTTTTTACGATCATGGTGGCGTTGATTATCAGGGCATATTGCGTGCAGTGATTAATTTGATCAAAACCGGTGAACGTGGGCAGGGTGGTAGTACGATCACTATGCAGCTGGCGAGAAACTTCTACCTTAGTACAGAGAAAACTTATACGCGAAAAATCAGTGAAATTTTTCTGGCGTTTAAGATTGAGCAGGAGCTGAGTAAACAGCAGATTTTTGAGCTCTACCTAAACAAAATATATCTGGGTAATCGTGCCTATGGTGTGGCGGCAGCAGCACAGATTTATTACGGTAAGGACTTAGATGATCTGAGTATTGCCCAGATTGCCATGATTGCAGGCCTGCCAAAAGCACCATCACGCTACAATCCTGTTGTTGATCCTGAAAGAGCATTAATCCGACGTAATTATGTGTTGTCACGAATGTTGGCACTGGGCTTTATTTCCGAAGAGACTTACGATCAGGAGAGGCTTGAAAGTGCTGCAGTTGAACGCCACTTCAGTAGTGTTCAGGTACAAGCTCCCTATGTGAATGAAATGGTACGCGCTGAAATTGTCAAACAATTTGGTGATGAGGCTTATTCAAGGGGTTTGAATGTCTATACCACTATTAAGGATAAATTGCAGTTAGTTGCTAATGAGAGTTTGTGGAATGGCCTGATTAATTATGATCTGCGTCACGGATATCGAGGTGTAGTGAGGCACGTAGAGTTAAATGAAAATAACTCAGAATTGAGCTTGCTTAATAATGATGACGCTCTGTTAAAAATTCTTGAATATGATGGTGATTATGGCGTACTCAAACCTGCACTGGTTTTATCGATTCATGATGAGGCGAATAATAAGGAGCTAGAAAATGAACAGCTTTCGCTTGATGTGACTGCTGGTGATAAAGCGCAAGATTTAGGCCGTCATGCTGAGATAATGTTAAAAAATGGTGAGCGGGTCATTTTGCCCTGGCAGGGTATCGTCTGGGCGCGATCCTATATCAGCGTAAATCGTCTTGGTAACGAACCCACCGCTATTGGTGAGGTTTTACGTGTGGGTGATGTGATCTGGGTGTCCAGGCAGAAAGATGATTCCTGGGCATTAGCCCAAGTACCTGAGGTACAGGGTGCTCTCGTTGCGGTTGCGCCGAATGATGGTGCCATTCAGGCACTCAAAGGCGGGCTGGATTTCAATCGTAGTAAATTTAATCGTGCATCGCAAGCCAGGCGTCAGGCTGGGTCAGGTTTTAAACCGGTTATTTATTCAGCGGCTTTGTCAAAATCGTTCACCCCTGCAAGTTTAATTAATGATGCCCCCGTTGTTTTTGAAGATGAGGCGCTTGAAGCTTCATGGCGTCCTGAGAATTACAGTGGCCAATTTTTTGGCCCCACGCGTTTGCGCATGGCTTTATATAAATCGCGTAATTTGGTTTCTATTCGATTATTACGTTCAGTAGGGGTGGGTTATGCTACCCAGTTTGCACGCAATTTTGGCTTTGATGATAAAGAGTTGCCGCATGATTTGTCATTAGCACTGGGTAGTTGTGAGGTGAGTCCTCTGCAAATGGCAAGAGCTTACTCTGTGCTGGCTAATGGTGGTTATCTGATACAGCCTTACCTGATTGATCGCATTGAAGATACGGATGGTGCGATATTGTTTGAGGCTGATCCTGCAGTTGCTTGCGTTGCCTGTGAGCTGAATGCTCGCCGTGTAGAGAAGACGATGACGGTAGCTCCAGATATAGTGATTGAAGAAGAGACATTAGTCGCCTTGCCTAAGCAGGCAGAGCGAACATTAGAGCCTCGTCTGGCTTACCAGATGAATTCAATGTTGCAGGATGTGGTGTTGCGTGGCACAGGGCGTAAAGCTTTGTCGTTAGGGCGTAAAGACCTGGCGGGTAAAACAGGTACCACCAATGATCAAAAAGATGCATGGTTTAATGGTTTTCATCCTGACCTGGTAGCAATTGCGTGGATTGGTTTTGATCAGCTGAGGCCTTTAGGTGGCAGTGAAACTGGTTCTAATGCGGCTTTGCCAATCTGGATTGATTTTATGAAAGATGCCTTGTCGGGTGTTCCAGAGAAACACTTGCCAAGACCTGAGGGTCTGGTGACGATGAAGATTAATGCCGAGACTGGGGCAGCGGCTACCGATCTGGATAAAGATACTATCTTTGAAATCTTTAGAAGTGAAAACGCTCCTATAGTAGGAGAATCAGCTTCAGGCATGAGCTTGGATGTGAAAACCGGTGATGCAATTCCTGAGCAGTTATTCTAAGTTTTTGTGGGTGCTGCTGATCAGAGGTGATACTGGGCGCTTTCTTCGTGCACGGTATCAACCAGGGCTTTAACGTTCTCGGGATTGATGTTGGGCGTAATGCCATGACCGAGATTGAATACGTGGCCTGAGCCCTGACCGTAGGATGCCAGAATATGGCTAGTTTCGGCCCGGATAGCGGTAGGCGTCGTGCCCATCACCGCAGGGTCCATATTGCCCTGTAAGGCAACCTTGTCGCCAATCTGTTCGCGCGCGACACCAATATCAATTGACCAGTCTAGGCCCACTGCGTCACAGCCAGTGGCGGCGATGTCTTTCAGCCAGAGTCCGCCGCCTTTGGTGAACAAAGTGATAGGAATTTTGATGTCATCTTTTTCGCGAGTTAGCTGGTCAACGATCTTCTGCATGTAGGCGAGTGAAAATTCTCTGTAGTGAGGTGTCGTCAGTGCACCGCCCCAGCTATCAAAAATCATTACTGCCTGCGCGCCGGCGGCAATCTGTGCATTCAGATAAGAGGCGACTGAGTCAGCCAGTACAGATAAGAGCTGATGTGCAGACTTAGGATCTTCGAATAAAAGTGCTTTTATTTTTGAGAAAGATTTGCTGCTGCCACCTTCAACCATATAGGTCGCCAGCGTCCATGGGCTACCGGAAAAGCCGATCAAAGGTACGTCACCGTTCAGTTCTTTTCTAATCAGGCTGACAGCGTCAATCACATAAGATAACTCATCATGTGGGTCGGGTGCCGCCAGTTTGGCGATATCAGCAGTGCTTTGAATGGGGTGCCTGAATTTAGGGCCTTCACCTTCTTCGAAGTAGAGGCCCAGTCCCATTGCATCGGGAATGGTCAGGATGTCCGAGAATAAAATAGCGGCATCCAGATCAAAACGGCGTAAGGGCTGCAGTGTGACTTCGCAGGCCAGTTCCGGCGTGCTGCACAAGGTCATAAAATCACCGGCCTGTTCACGTACAGCGCGGTATTCCGGCAGATAGCGTCCTGCCTGGCGCATAATCCAGACTGGGGTGCGGTCCACCGGTTGTCTAAGCAGGGCGCGGATGAAACGGTCGTTTTTCAGGGGGGGAGTGGCAGACATATCAGGCAGACAGAATTTTTTTGATTGTTTCGCTGATCACGCTCATATCGCCGCGACCAACAATGAGAGGTCTAACGAGCCCCATCACCTTGCCCATATCCTTTATTGATTCGGCGCCAGTCTTGCTGATTGCTTCATTAATAATGGTTTCGATTTCACTTTCACTGAGCGCCTGAGGCAGAAAGGTCTGAATAACATCAATTTCAGCCTGTTCTATGCTGGATAAATCATCGCGACCCGCCTTATCAAACTGGCTGATGGATTCACGGCGCATTTTGATCATTTTATCCAGGGTGCTAATGATACGGGTATCATCAAGCTCAATGCGTTCATCAACTTCAATCTGCTTTAGTGCAGAAAAAATAAGACGAATGACGCCAAGGCGTTGCTTGTCGCCAGCCTTCATGGCCGCCTTCATCGCATCCTGTAGATTAGTTTTCAGGGCGCTACTCATGGCGAGCCGTTTCCGGAATTAACGTCTACGCTGGTGAGGTGAGCGAGCGAATTTGCTGCGTTCCTTAGACAACTTTTTCAGGTGACGCTTAACAGCAGCAGCTGCTTTGCGCTTGCGTTCAGTTGTCGGTTTTTCGTAAGCTTCTTTGCTGCGAACGTCGTTCATAATGCCTGCTTTCTCGCATGAGCGTTTGAAGCGGCGTAGGGCAACGTCGAAAGGTTCGTTTTCTTTAACACGTATTGCTGGCATAGTTCTTCTCAAAGATACATAAAAAATCCGCATCCAAGTGCGGTGAACGGCGTAGTATAGCCCACTTTTACAGAATCCAAAAGCCTAAGAGTACGAAATGATAGTTCTAGGAATTGAAAGCTCCTGCGACGAGACAGGTATAGCGCTTTACGATAGCGAGAAAGGCCTGCTTTCTCATGTTTTACATAGCCAGATTGAACTACACGCGGAATATGGTGGTGTCGTACCCGAGCTGGCTTCAAGGGATCATATCCGCCATCTGGTGCCGCTGATGGAGCAGACCCTGCAGCAGGCAGGTCTTACTCAGAAAGATATACAGGGTGTGGCCTATACTGCAGGACCGGGTCTGATTGGTGCACTGATGTCGGGAGCCTGTGTCGGACGTAGTCTGGCCTGGGCACTGGGCGTACCCGCGCAGGAAGTACACCATATGGAAGGCCATCTGTTAGCGCCGATGCTGGAGGAAAATCCACCTGAATTTCCATTTGTGGCTCTACTGGTTTCCGGTGGGCATACCCTGTTGGCGCATGTTACCGGTGTCGGGCAGTATGAAATATTGGGGCAAAGTCTGGATGATGCCGCCGGCGAAGCATTTGATAAAACCGCCAAAATGCTTGGGTTGGGTTATCCGGGTGGTCCAATCTTGGCCAAACTGGCAGTAAAGGGCGTGGCCGGGGTCTACAGATTCCCGCGCCCGATGACCGATCGGCCCGGACTGGATTTTAGTTTTAGTGGTCTGAAAACGTTCGCCCTGAACACCTGGCAGAAACTGCAGGTTGAATGTGAGGGACAGACCGAAAAATTAGAGCAGGGTCAGGCTGATGTGGCCCGTGCCTTTGAAGAAGCAGTGGTGGATACGCTCTCGCTCAAATGCCGGCGTGCGCTCAAGCAGGTGCACTGCAAAAGACTGGTGATCGCGGGCGGTGTGGGCGCAAATCAGCATTTACGTCAGCAATTGAAAGCGATGGTAAAAAAGGAAGGTGGTGAGCTGTATTACCCGCGCATCGAATTCTGTACCGATAATGGCGCGATGATCGCTTATGTGGGTTGTTTGCGCCTGATGGCGGGTGAGAGTAAGGCGCTGAGCATCGATGCCAGAGCGCGTTGGCCAATTGATGAGTTGCCGTCTATTCGGGATTGATTTTTCAGGGATAATTTAGTCTTCCGTACCCGCCATCATTTTTTTGATATTGCTGCGATGTCGCCAGATAAGCAGAATTGCCATGAAAGTGGTAGCAGTAATCAAAACTTCAGAGCCGCCAAAATACCAGACAATAAACGGTGATGAAAAAGCTGAAACCAGTGCGGAAAGCGAAGATATTTTGAATAACAGCAGTACCAGCACCCATACAAGCAGCGCGGCCAGACCTATCATCCAGTTAATGCCTAGCAGAACTCCATAGAAAGTAGCGACGCCCTTGCCGCCTTTGAAACGATAATATAAAGGGTAAAGATGGCCCAGAAACGCTGAAATGCCGGTGACCGTCAGTGCCATGGTGTCAGCCTGTAGTTGCTGCACTGCTAAAACAGGCAGTAAGCCCTTCAACATATCACCCAATAAGGTAATAATAGCTGCCTTTTTTCCGCCGGTGCGCAGCACATTGGTGGCGCCGGGGTTGTTTGAACCGACGTTACGCGGGTCTTCCAGTCCCATCAGTTTGCAGGTGATGATGGCGGTAGAAATCGATCCGAGCAGGTAAGCGATTAAGGCGTAGGCAATATAAACAGGTTCAAAGCTCATGATGTCAGGAAAACGTATAATGTCTCGAAAAAGTAATGGGGACTTTATTTTGATATCGTTATTGAAAGTCGAGTGCAAGCTTACCTCAGGTTGTCATTAAATGCCGCCTAAAACTACTGGAAAAGTGACCTGTGTTTTTGTGCATGGCTGGGCCATGAACGGTGCGGTGTGGGAAACCTGTTCTGAATTATTGCCTGACTGGATGGAACTGGTTCAGGTTGATTTGCCGGGTCATGGCACCATGGCTGATGCCAGGGCGGAAAATATCAATGACTACGTCAGTACACTGGCAGCGGTCGCCAATCGCCCGGTAATCTGGGTGGGCTGGTCTCTTGGTGGTCTGGCTTTGCTGCAGTTAGCGAAAGATTATCCTGAACGCGTTGCCGGTTTATTCATGGTGGCGAGCACGCCCTGTTTTGTGCGCAAGGATGACTGGTCCTGTGCAGTGGCAGAAGATATTTTTAAGTTGTTTGCTGATTCGCTGGCAGAAGACGTAGACGCAACCATTAAACGGTTTCTTGCCCTGCAGGTAAAAGGCTCGGGTGTGGCCATGAGCACGGTTCGTGAACTGCAGAAATTATTGCAGCAGCGTGGCCGGCCTTCTGCTGAAGCGCTGAGGTATGGGCTGGATATTTTGTCATCGACTGATTTGCGTGCTGAACTGCCTCGCATAAATCGCCCGATCACCTGGCTGCTCGGTGGCCGCGATGCGCTTGTGCCTGTGTCGCTAGCAGAAGCATTGAAAACATTAAAGCCGGATATAAACGTCCTCGTTGAAAAAGAGGCCGCGCACGCGCCATTTATTTCTCATTCAGAAAATTTTGCCAGCGCCTTAATTGATTTTGCAGAGAGTGTGCGATGACACAGGTTTTTGATCAGCAGCGTATCCGTAAAGCGTTTGATAATGCGGCAGAGAGTTACGATCAGGCGGCAGTCCTGCAAAAGGAAGTTTGTAAACGCCTGCTGGAAAAACTCGATGCAGTTCGGCTGTCACCCGACTGGATTCTGGATGCCGGTACAGGCACGGGTGAAGCGGTAAAACCGCTACAGAAAAAATATAAAAAATCAGAAATTGTTCTGCTCGACTTATCTGAGAGCATGCTGAAAAAAGCCGTTAAACAAGGCGCGTTATTTAGAAAGCCACACCAAATTTGTGGCAACATTGAATCGTTACCATTCGTTGATCAAAGCTTTGATTTATTATTTTCTAATTTAGCCATGCAATGGTGTAATGATCTGGGTGTGACATTGGCGGAATTCAGGCGAGTATTAAAACCGGGCGCATTGTTGCAGTTTGCGACCTTTGGTCCTGATACCTTGAAAGAGCTCCGCGCCAGCTGGCAGAAAGTAGATGCGGCTGTGCACGTGAATAGTTTTATAGATATGCATGATATTGGCGATGGTTTGTTGCAGGCGGGGTTTGCCGAGCCGATAATGGAATCAGAAATTATCACGGTCAATTATAAAGAAGTCGATACTCTGATGCAGGATCTGAGGGATATAGGTGCCAATGTCACGGCCGATGGACACCGTCAGGGTTTATTGACGCGTAATATGTTGAAGAAATTGCGTGAAGCTTACGAAGTGTATCGACAGAATGATGTGTTGCCAGCCAGTTATGAGATTGTTTATGGGCATGCATGGGTCACTACAAAAGAGAAAGAAAAACAAACATCAGCTGATATTAATGTTAATTTTAAGTTTTGAATTTCGTTTGCGGAAGAAGGATGCTTTTGGCAAACTGACTAAATTAATATTCTTCTAATGGATGATTTAATGTTTTCAAAAAACGTTTTATTTATTTTACTGATTTTGAGCTTGATGTCTGGAGCCCATGCAGAATCCTGTGATTTTTTACCGCGTGCTATGCAGCCTGAATGGACATTTGAGGCTCCAGCGATTGAAGGTTTTTACGTGGGTGTGGGTCTGGCTGAGGCAGAGGACTTATCGGCAAATGAGCAAATGGAGCGTGCCAAACAGAGTGCGCTTAGCGATCTGTCGAGTAATATTAGAGTATCGGTGCGCAGTAGTTTATCGCTGGATATCAAACAGAAAACTTTATCAGGTGATGAGGAAGTTGAAAAAAATGTGCGGCAATTAACAGAAACTATTACCGAAATCTCCCTGAAAGATGTGGAAATTGATTCAACCTGGCTTGATCGTAAACGGTGCATTGTCTGGGTTCGGGTAAAAGTCAGTCGTGACATTGTTGATGAAATGGGGCGCCGGGAACTAAATGCGGCGAAGCTGAGTCAGCTTGATTTTCATTATGAACAAGCGAGAAATAAAAAATCCAGTGCAGAAGAAAGAGATATGGCTTTAAAACAAGCTTATGTTTTGCTGGATGAAATTGATTTTAAAGTGTTGAATGGCAATCAAAGTAAACGTTATTATCAGCGTTTACTGGATGGTCTTGGCAGTAGTCTTAGTATAAAGATGAATGCTATACAGGAAGCGGAAAAATTACGTCAACAGGCAGAGAGTTTGCTGTTAAAAGCAAGTTCAACCAGTGATGCTGACCAACGTAAAAAATATACAGTTGATGCTATAGCAAAGCTCAAAGAAATCATCGCCACTAACCCTATTGGCGAGCGTGATGATGTAACAGCGGGTGAAGCGGCATTGTTTAAAATAGCTGAAGTCGAGAAGGCCAGAAACAATGGATGTGAAGCGCAGCTTCAGTACGAAATTGTGCGTGATCGATCCAGATCCGAAGACTGGATTAATAAATCGATGCAGATGCTTGATACTGTAAGCTGTACCAGGAAAGATCATAAAACACGGGCATGGCGTAAAGCATTTGATGGTATCCAAACCAGTTTTTTGTGTGCAAATGATTTGCATGATGAAGTCGATGACTGGGATAAGCCATGTGAAAATGTAGCCAGTTTTTTGCAAAGTTATGGCGCGCTGTCGGCGACTAAAATCAATATGAATTCACGTGAAGTGGTAAAGCTGGCTTATCAGCTGGATAGCAATGCTAACGCAGCTAAAGAAAATCTAGGTGGCAAGGGACGTGTTCTTGTTTTTATCGCCAAAGGTAAAATAAAACATCGTGATAATCCTAAAAATCCTATGGGTCAGGATCATCAGTTTACCGGTAAGATATATAGTTTCCTGCTGGATAACGGTGATGTTGAGTTTCGTGATACCTATACAGGAACCGGTGGCTGGAATCCGGTTTCGGAGGAAATGACCATGGAGGTAATGGGTTTGAATGTGGCTAAGCGCTGGAAGTCAAGATACTTTGAACATATAAAAAATAATTAACCATGATTAAAAAAATATTACATTTGCTGGTTGTGAGTGCTCTTTGTTTTTTTGCAGTTAATTCGGCACCTTCGTATGCATCACTTAAAATTGGTGGTCAGGAAGTCAATTTCGAGCAGGTAGCAGTGATGGTTTATGCTAAAACACCTGACGCAAAGGCGATGAAGCGCACCGCACAAACGCGTATCGAAAGCATTCTACTAGATAACGGTATTACTGTGCTTGACCAGGACAAGGCTGATGATCTAAAAAATATCTGGAAGCGTCTGGAAGATCCGAGTTACTTTGTTACAGCAGAAGATTTTGTAGAAAATGCCGAGAAATATGAAATTGATGGTTTGATTCGTTTGTACCTGAATGCAGATGCAACCTCGGCTCTGGCGAATTTTTATACGGCGACCGCACAGGCAGATATTCGTTTTGTCGATAAAGATGCTAACGTAGAAGCATATACAACTGTTTCTATGGGTGTGCCCGGTGTGCCACCTTCAGATGGTTTAACACGCAATGCTGCGTTGTTGAATGCAATTCAACGTGCGGTGGATGAGGCGGCGAGCAAAACAGGTCTGGAAATTATCGATTATGCTAAGCCGCGTACTTTGACTTATGAATTACAGGGGCCAACAGATGTGATGCATAAGGTTGTAGCTGTAAAAAAAGAAATACATGACTTTAGTCAGTATGCTTCATTGGCAAATAAAACCTGGACCAATGAGGAGGTGTCGACGACCTGTAAAGCGCCTTCAGGTGAGCTGGGCGCAGTTGCCGGTTACGTTCGTGAAACTAGTGCGGGTATGCGTAGAAGTTATAGTTCACTGGTTCATCTAGTTGATATTGGTGATAAGAAAGAGACGGGTATTTTTGATAGTACAACGAAGAAAAAGAAAGGAAAAACGGGTTCGGTAAAAGTACTTGATTGTATGTTTTTGACTAGCTGGCGTTATTTAGCCGCAGTAACAGGATTAGAGTTATTTTTGTGGGACACTGAACGTGGCTTGTTAATGTCTTCAATTAGATTAGATAATGGAACTGAGCAAGCAAATCTGGGTTATACAAAATATAATAATAAAGATTATTTATCAGTAGATACTGGACAAGGTGTAGTGAGTTATGAAATTGTGCGTAAGAAGTAATTTAATAATAAGAGCGCAATAAAAAAGCCCGATATTATCGGGCTTTTTTATTGCGCTCTTATTATGAATCAATCAAGGAAGATAGTTAAACCAACAGAAGCGACTGTAGCATCATAACTATCTGAGCTTATGACCTGTAATTGGTAGTTAATGGCAATCTCTTCAGCCAGAAATTGTTTGAATCCTACTTGAGCGTTTAGAGATAGCTCTGTTTCACTAAAGCCAAAAGTTGGGTCACTATCTTTAATATTAAGAATCTGACCACCAGCACCAATATAGGGTATGAAATCGGGGTTATTACCAGGCAGATACAGGTTGGCATTTGCGCCTAAGCCTGTGATGGTCAAAGTGCCAGCATCGATAAGTAAGACTACGCCCTGAAGTTCAAGAGTTTCTGTTGTGAATAGACCACCAGAAGCCATGACCATCAGCATATCCTCGCCATCAGATGACATAAGCTGTGCATTAATGCTGAAGGTCTTATCATTTTTTTCGATTCCCGCTTGTGCAGAGAACGATATTAAGCTGAAGATGAAAAGGAATAAAGGGGTAATAGTTTTACGCATTATGCGAGGCTCCTGATTATTGTGAATTATGATGTGGCTTTATACATGTAAAAACCAGCGCATAGAATAATCGAGAGAGGGATGTAAAACAACACTTACAAAGTAAAGGTCAAGCTTTACTTTGTAAGTGAATTTAAATCTGGATGATCAAGCGGTTAATGCAACGCGTAACTTTTTGATTGCATTCTGCTCGATTTGGCGAATGCGTTCGGCAGATACCTGATGCTCATCGGCCAGTTCGTGTAGTGTTGCTTTGTTTTCATCCAGCCAGCGGCGCTGGATAATATTACGACTGCGGTCGTCCAGCTGATGTAATGAAGCAGTCATAAGCTCCAGGTGCTGAGACTGACTATCGTCGGCTTCCAGTTGACGCGCCGGATCTGCATGCTGGTCAGTCAGATAAGCGGAAGGTGAAAAAGCATGTTCATCGTCCTCATCATCAGGTGCATCGAAGGCGACGTCATAATTACTCAGTCGGGACTCCATTTCCAGCACGGTTTCAGGTTTGACTCCGAGGGTATCGGCGACATCCTGAACTTCTTCGTGATTAAACCAGCCCAGACGAGTTTTACTGCTGCGCAATTTGAAAAATAGTTTACGTTGCGATTTGGTGGTCGCGATCTTCACGATCTTCCAGTTACGAATGACAAACTCATGGATTTCGGCCTTGATCCAGTGCACAGCATAGGAAATCAGGCGGACATTATGCTCGGGTGAAAAGTGTTTCACGGCTTTCATCAGGCCAATATTACCTTCCTGAATCAGGTCATTGAGTTGCAGACCGTAGCCCATGTAACCCCGGGCAATTTTGACTACAAAACGCAGGTTGGACATAACCAGTTGCTGAGCGGCATCTACGCTACCATGTTCCTGAAGTTCGGTAGCCAGTGCGCGCTCTTCATCAGCATCCAGTAGGGTAAAGCTATTCACCTGCTGAATATAGGCGCTCAGATTGCTAACACTAACCGGATATCGGTGGGAAGCTGGAATCAGGGCTGTGTTCATAAATGTGTCTCCGGAAATCTATAGCTAATATTAGCACTCGAAGCGTGAGAGTGCCAATATTAGCGAAAGTTCCATAGAAAATAGCTATGTTTTTTTGATGGTAATCAAGAAAAAGGCTATTTTTAGCTGGGCTCTATTTCGTCCAGATGCCGGCCCACTGCCAACCATGAGCCAAGTAGACCCAGACTGCAGCTGATCATGATGAGGTTCATGGTATCGCCGAAACTGAGGCCGTTGAGTTGAAAATCACTGTGATAGAGCAAGGTGAGTTTTTCGACCGGTTCTGCCAGCAGGTAAAGTGATGCTGTGGTTAACAGCCAGGCCAGCAGGCCACCGGTAAAGCCATACCAGAAACCAGTGTACAGAAAGGGGCGGCGAATAAAGGCATTGGAAGCTCCAATCAGTTTGGAAACTTCGATTTCAGAACGACGATTTTGAATGTCCAGGCGAATGGTATTGCCGACAATGAGTAACACCGCCAGTCCTAGCAGACTGCCAATAGCCCAGATACCGCGGTGCGCAATTTCTAGCATGGCATACAGGCGTTTTACCCATTGCATATCGAGCTGTGCAAGCTCCACCAGTTTATCGTTTTCCAGTTCTTTGAGTAGCTGGTTAATATGGTCAGGGCGTTTAGTATCAATAATAGGTTGAACTACCAGCACGATAGGTAACGGGTTATCTTCGAGAAATTGCAGAGCACTACCAAAGCCGGAACCCTGTTTGAATTGCTCAAGCCCCTGGTCTTTTGAAATCATACTAACGTGGTCGATTTCATTATGTAAGCGTAAACGTTCGAGTAAGGTTTGTGCCTTTTTTTCATCGACGCTGGTGTGTAGAAATAGTGAAATCTTGGTTGAACTGTCCCAGCCCGCACTTAGCCCGCTGATATTATTGAGTGCCAGATACAGTCCTGATGGTAGTGTTAGCGCTATAGCAATCACTGCCATAGTCATCATAGTAGATAGAGGCTGGCGTGTTAAATGACCAAGACTGCTTAGTAGCACTCTAATGTGGTGAATGAGATAAGCCGTAATCAGGGTATTGTATTGAGGTCCTTTACGCATGATCAGGCGGCTCCGGTGATGATTTCATTGGGGCTGATTTCATCGTTAACGATTCGACCATCTTTCAGGCTGAGTGTTTGCGCACCCATATGCTGGATCAGATCAAGATCATGGCTGGCAATCAGAACGCTGGTACCAACCTGATTAAATCGGGCAAATAACTCCATGATTTCCAGTGAGAGTTCGGGATCAAGATTACCGGTAGGCTCGTCGGCCAGAAGTAAAGATGGTTTGTGGACAATGGCCCGGGCAATACCAACGCGCTGTTGTTCACCGCCGGAAAGCGTAATCGGGTCAGATTTTTCTTTTTTGAGCAGACCCACCTGATCAAGCGCGGCACGTACACGGCTCTGAATTTCACGGTGTCGATAACCCTGAATCACTAGCGGCATGGCGACGTTATCAAAAACCGGGCGATCATAGAGCAAATGATGATTTTGAAAAATAATACCAATATTGCGGCGTACGTAGGGAACCTGACGGTTGCTGATATGGTTGAGGTTGATGCCATCGAGAATAATCTGGCCACGGCTGGGACGTTCGATGAGAGCAATTAATTTGAGTAATGTACTTTTACCTGCGCCTGAGTGGCCGGTCAGATAGCCCATTTTACCTCGGGGCAAACGGAAACTAACCTGATTAAGCGCTTCGAAGCCACCTGGGTAGCGTTTGCTGACGTTGTCGAAATGAATCATACGTGCAGTGTCTCGGTTTTATAATGCCGTTATTCGAGTATGGCTTTAACAAATTCTTCGGCATGGAAGGGGCGTAAATCTTCAATGCCTTCGCCCACGCCGATAAATCGAATCGGCAGTTTAAGCTTACTGGCGATGGCAAACAGAATACCACCTTTTGCTGTGCCATCAAGTTTAGTGATAGCTAGCCCGCTGAGCGCCATGGCATCATGAAACTGCTGAGCCTGCTGTAGTCCATTCTGTCCAAAACCGGCATCCATGATGAGCAGGGTTTCGTGCGGTGCCGAGGTATCGAGTTTGCCCATGACACGTTTGATTTTTTTCAGTTCTTCCATCAAATTGTCCTGGGTGTGCAAACGGCCGGCAGTGTCGGCAATAACAATATCAATTTTTTTTGAACTTGCTGATGCCATGGCGTCAAAGATAACGGAAGCGGGGTCAGCGCCCGTGCCCTGAGCGATCACCGGCACATTATTGCGTTTGCCCCATTCTTTGAGCTGTTCGACAGCAGCGGCGCGGAAAGTATCACCAGCGGCCAATAGTACAGATTTACCCTGCTGCTGGAAATGATGAGCCAGTTTGCCGATGCTGGTAGTTTTACCAGCGCCATTGATGCCAACTACAAGAATAACGTAGGGTTTGTGTTGAGTGTCGATAACTAGCGGTTGTTCACAGGGCTTGAGAATATTAGTCATAACATCTCTCAGGGCGATGTACAGAGCATCTACATTATTCATGGCCTTGCGTGTTAGCTGTGATTGCAGCGTATTGATAATTGTGCCGGTGGCTTCGATACCGACATCAGCGCTGAGCAGTGTGCATTCGAGCTCATCCAGCATATGGTGGTCGAGTTCTTTTTTACCAAGAACGAAGTCGGCCATGCCATCGCCAAAGCCACGACGGGTTTTAGCCAGCTTTTCGGTCAGATCGGTGGGCTCTGTGCCTTCAATCTGTTCTGGCTCGACGGGTCTGATGGTTAATGGGTTAAAGGGTGTGTCAGCTACTTGTACAGTAGCTGATCTGGCTTCCTGTTCAACAGGGTTATCGTTAGATTTTTTGCGTTTACCGAAACCGAACATTTGTATAGAGTTTATGTGTGGTGTATAGAAGCAGGATATCCTATCATCCAGCACTACCAAGATTAAGAGTTTTATTTTTATTAAGGATTTTATTTTCATAATGCGTATTTATATTTCACTACTAGTTTTGACCGCTTTTGTTCTGGGCGCGATCCTGTTTATTTTCAATAATGATGCTTCTTCGAAAAAAGAAGGTGAAGTTCAGGCATACGAACTGACCAATGGCATGAAGATCAGAGTGATCGAGAATCATCGTGCGCCGGTGGTGGTGTCACAGATCTGGTACAACGTCGGCGGTAGTTTTGAGCACAACGGTATTACCGGTGTTTCCCATGTGCTGGAACACATGATGTTTAAGGGCACCCCAGATTATCCGGCAGGTAAATTCTCAGAAATTGTGGCGGCCAATGGTGGTAAGGAAAATGCCTTTACCAGCAAAGATTACACGGCTTATTTTCAGCAGATTGCCAGCGATAAGCTGGAACTTTGTCTGCGCATGGAAGCTGATCGTATGCGCAATCTGACTCTGGATGAAGCAGAATTTCTTAAGGAACTTGAAGTGGTGAAAGAGGAGCGCCGTTTGCGTACCGATGATAGTCCGATTGCACTATTATCTGAACGTTTTAATGCCATGGCCTACACCAACAGCCCATATCGGCAGCCTATTATCGGCTGGATGGAGGACCTGGATAGCATGACTATTGGTGATTTACGTCGTTGGTATAAGACCTGGTATGCACCAAATAATGCGACTTTAGTAGTGGTGGGTGATGTTGAGGCCGATGAAGTTTTTAAACTGGCCAAAGAGTATTTTAGTCCTCTGGCTATCGTTGATCTGCCCGTGCTCAAGCCACGACATGAAGCTGAACAGTACGGGGTGCAGCGCATGATCATGCAACTGCCCGCTGAGGTGCCAACACTATTAATGGGTTATAAAGTGCCTGTCCTGATAACAGCAGCAGATCCGGGGGAGGCGTACGCACTGGAAGTTCTGGCCGGTTTACTGGATGGTGGTGACAGTGCCCGTTTGACGCGCAATCTGGTGCGCGGTGAGCAACTGGCGACCAGCGCCAGTGCCGGTTACAGTCTGTATGGCCGACACGAAGACTTATTAACATTTTCAGTAATACCCTCTGATGGTGTGAGTATGGATCAGCTGGAAGCGGCGATTAAAAAAGAAATTGAGACTATTAAAGAGGTGCCGCCCGAACAGAAAGAGATGGATCGAGTTATTGCTCAGGTGCTGGCTTCATCGGTATATGAGCAGGATTCGAGTTTTTATCGGGCTATGCAGATTGGCATACTGGAAACACTGGGGTTGGGCTGGCGTGCCAAGGATGAGTACATCGAAAAAATCAAAGCAGTGACTCCTGAGCAGGTGCAGCAGGTGGCGAGAAAATATCTGATCGATAAACGCCTGTCGGTCGCTGTGCTCGATCCCATGACCATGGAACAGAAAGCCGTCAATACCAGCAGTGCGTCAGCAGGAGGTTATCATGTTAACTAAATTTTCATTAATGATGGTTAGCCTGTGGCTGAGTCTGGTCTCGATTCAGGCGCACGCCATGCCGGATATTCAGAGCTGGCAATCGGATAATGGTGCAAAGGTGATGTATGTGCATGTCAATGGCCTGCCTATGGTCGATGTGCGTGTGGTATTTGATGCTGGCAGTGCGCGTGATGACGGCCTCAGTGGTCTGGCCGCTCTAACCAATGGTCTGCTGGCTGAAGGTGCGGGCGGTCAAACGGCACAGGTGCTGGCTGAGCAGTTTGAATCGGTGGGCGCACAACTTGAAAATGATTCGCTACGCGATATGGCTATTGTTGGCGTACGCAGTCTGACCGATAAAGCCTATCTTGATACGGCTTTGAGCGCATTATCGACGGTATTGAGTCAGCCTGATTTTAATCAGAGTGAATTTGAACGTGAGCTGGCCAGAATGAAAGTGGCGGTGACGGCAAGAAAACAGTCGCCTTCCGATATTGCTGACGAGGCTTTTTATAAAGCCATTTATGGTGATCATCCTTATGCGGTACCTTCAGGCGGGACTGAAGAGTCAGTAGAAAGATTAAATCTAGATGCGATTAAGGCTTTTTACAAAAAATATTATGTCGCTAGAAATGCTTTGATTGTGATGGTGGGCGCGATAGATCGTCCACAGGCTGAAATGATTGCTAATAATCTGTCGAAGGGACTGGCTGCCGGTGAGAAAGCAGTATCTCTTCCAGAAGTAAAGCCACTAACAGAGAGCAAGGTGATTCGTATTCAATATCCTTCCAAACAGGCGCATATTTTTATGGGCCAGCCCGGAATGAAACGTGGTGATAAGGATTATTTCAGTCTGTACATGGCTAACCATCCTTTTGGTGGTAGTGGTTTCGCTTCACGCCTGGTGAAAACGATTCGTGAAGATCGTGGTTTGGCGTATAGCGTCTATAGTTACTTTTCACCCATGCGCGAGGCCGGACCTTTTATGATGGGCATGCAGACGCGTGCTGACCAGACTGATCAGGCGGTGGCTTTGTTACAGGCGGAGCTGGAAAAATATCTCGCAGAGGGTCCTGCCGAGGATGAGCTGGACGACAGTATTAGTAATGTCGTCGGAAGTTTTCCGTTGAATCTGGACGGCAATGGCAAGCTGATGGGGTATCTGGCAATGATCGGTTTTTATAATCTGCCGGATGATTACCTGCAGGATTTTGTTAAAAATATTGAATCAGTGAGCCCTGCTGGTGCTAAAAATGCAATGGCACGCAGAATCAAAGTCGATAAACTGGTGACCGTGATTGTTGGTGATATTGAGGCGGCTACAGCCGCCGTCGATCAGGTTGCTGGCGAGGATAAAAAGGTCGAGACGCCTCAGGAATGAGCAAGTCGGAGCGCGGCCAGTTAAGAATCATTGCGGGTTCATGGCGTGGTCGAAAATTAAGTTTCCTCGACCGCGAAGGACTCAGGCCGACCACCGATAGAGTAAGAGAAACCCTGTTTAACTGGTTACAGATGGATTTGCCAGGTAGTCGCTGCCTGGATTTATTCGCGGGCAGTGGTGCGCTGGGTTTTGAAGCCGCTTCGCGTGGTGCGGCGAAAGTCGTGATGGTCGATAGTGATAGCGAAACCGTCAGTATGTTGCGTAGCAATATTGATTTATTATCCGCGTCACAAACCGAAGTTATTTGTAATGATGCGGTAAAATTTTTAAAAAATTATGAGCAGTGTGATAACCGGATATTTGATATTGTCTTTATCGATCCGCCCTATCGAATGGATGTGATTGCCCAGTGTTGTGAATGGCTGGAGAGCAGGCAATGTTTGTCAGATCATGCGAAAATATACGTTGAATGCGATGCCAGCAGAGATTTAAGTAATAATTCAAATGCATTGCCTGCCAACTGGCGGTGTTTAAAACATAAAAAGACGGGGCAGGTGGGTTATCATCTCTTTACACGAGACTGATTCCATAATATTAAAAAATGACTAATTAAGGCAGGTGAGAAAGTGTCAGTAATTGCGGTTTATCCCGGGACTTTTGATCCTGTTACCAATGGACACAGTGATCTGGTGCAACGGGCATCGAAGCTGTTTGACAAAGTGATCGTGGCGATTGCGGAGAACCCCGGTAAAGCGCCTTTGTTTAACCTAGATCAACGCGTGGCTATGGCGAGTCATGTATTGTCCGGCATTCCCAATGTGGAGGTGTGTGGGTTTTCTGAATTACTGGTGCATTTTGTCAGGAAAAAACAAGCCAACGTTATTTTGCGTGGTCTGCGTGTTGTTTCTGATTTCGAGTTTGAAATGCAGCTGGCCAGTATGAATCGCCGGCTGGATCATTCCATTGAAACGGTTTTCCTGACGCCTGCAGAGGAAACCAGCTTCATATCTGCTTCATTGGTTAAAGAGGTGGCACTGCATGGCGGCGACGTTTCGCAGTTTGTCCATGCGATTGTCGTGGAAGAACTTGCTGCTGTCATCGATAAAATCTAAATAATTACAATTTTGGTTAAGAAGTATGGCTCTATATATTACAGATGAATGTATTAATTGTGACGTGTGTGAACCGGAGTGCCCGAATGAGGCAATCTCGGCAGGTGATGATATCTATATAATTGATCCCGACCTGTGCACAGAGTGTGTCGGTCATTATGAAACTTCACAGTGTGTTGAAGTCTGTCCCGTTGATTGTATTCCACATGATCCTAATCATGTGGAGACTCATGAGCAGTTGTTAGAGAAGTACAAAAAACTAACAGGCGCCTAAGTTTTAAGCGTAGGTGAGCTATATATTTAATATGGTTAAACACGCCGCAAAAGTTATTTCCCTTGTATTGTTTGCTACCGTGGCCACTCAGGTCACGGCCAGTCAGATAGCGGACAATGAAAAAACCGGATTTCAACCTGCCGTGGCCAGTGCTCATCCTCTGGCTACTCAAGCTGGTATTGAAATATTAAAAATGGGTGGTAATGCTTTTGATGCCGCCGTAGCAGTTAGTGCGGCGCTGGCAGTGGTTGAACCTTATGGTTCCGGTTTAGGTGGTGGTGGTTTCTGGTTGCTGCATATTGCCAAAGACCATGATGACGTCATGATTGATGGTCGCGAGCGTGCCCCTTTGGCAGCCAGACGCGACATGTATCTGGATGAAAATGGTGATGTTATTTCTGGTGCATCAATCAATGGACCGTTAGCAGCAGGAATTCCGGGTACAGTGGCGGCACTTGAAAAACTGGCCAAACAATACGGAAGCTTGCCCTTATCGACAACATTAGCTGCTGCCATTCGTTATGCTCGTGAAGGCTTTACCGTTGATCAACACTACAAAGAGATGGCAACACATCGGCAGAGCGCTTTACTGGCCTCTTTTGATGCGGCTGAGATTTTTTTACGCGATGATCTGGCCCCTGATACGGGTGAGATTATTATTCAATCTGATCTGGCTAAAACATTGGAGTTGATTGCAAAGGATGGGGCAAAGGCTTTTTATACAGGTGAACTGGCAAAAAAAATGGTGGCTTCGGTTAATCAGCATGGCGGTCAATGGAGCATGCAAGATCTAGCCGATTATAAGGTGGTTGAACGTTCACCCGAAGTGATCGTATATAAAGGTATGCGTCTGGTGACAGCATCACCACCTTCATCAGGTGGAATGGCGTTGGCAGAAATGCTCAATATGCTTTCATTCTTTAAGCTAGAAAAAATGCAACTGGTAGAGCGCATTCATGTGCTGACAGAAGTCATGCGTCGTGCTTACCGTGATCGTGCTGAGCATCTGGGTGATCCAGATTTTATTGATGTGCCCACTGATTTACTAACATCGTCGGTCTATACCAATAAGCTGGTGAAGAGCATAAATAGAAAAAAAGCTACCCCCAGTGCCACTTTGAAACCCGTTGGTGACCCAATGGGAAATGGTGTAGACACCACTCACTTTTCAATTATCGATGCTGAAGGTAATCGTGTTTCGGCGACCATGTCGATTAATTATCCTTTTGGTTCGGGTTTTGTCGCAGAAGGTACCGGTGTTTTACTTAATGATGAAATGGATGATTTTTCAGTCAAACCTGGCGTACCTAATGTTTATGGTCTGGTCGGTGCTGAAGCGAATTCCATAGCACCGGGCAAACGTATGTTGTCGAGTATGAGCCCCAGTTTTCTCGAAACTAGTGATCGTATTGCGGTACTTGGCACACCGGGCGGTAGTCGTATTATCAGCATGGTGCTGCTGTCCATGCTTGATTTTTATCAGGGGGGCGATGCTGAGAGCATGGTGAAGCTCGGTCGTTTTCATCATCAGTATCTACCCGATAAAATTAGTTATGAGCCGGGAGTTTTTGATACGGATGTAGTCGAAGCGTTAATGGCTATGGGGCATCAACTTGAAGCTTTATCCGGTACCTATGGCAACATGCATGTTGTTGTCGCTAATAAAAAAAATTACCATGTTGAAGCAGCTTCTGATTCGCGAGGCCAGGGGCAGGCAATAGTACTTCAGTAGCGGTCGCGTTTATTCGAGGCCAAAACTTTCTCGTTCCTGCTGGGCTGTATGTGATTCGGCTGCCTTAGCTTTTTCGATAGCCAGCAATAGATTGGTTCGTTCTTTATCTGCCATACCCATATTTACATAGCGGTCGGCAGCTTTGAGTACCTCTTCAAGATATCCGATACGGTAGTTGTGGCTGAGTAATGTCTTTGCCAGAAAAAATGGATCCATCATTTTTTCACGCATCTGGATCGCCATTTTAAGGGCGCTGTCGAGTTCTTCGTCACTGGGTTTTGGCATTGGCTTTACCTTTTGTAGCAATTTTACATCTGTAAATATTATAGCCGTGATTTCGGTATATTTTTTAAAATAATCTTGCGTATAAAAAAGCACCAGTATTAAGCCGGTGCTAAAAGCAGATGATCAAGGTCTGCAGGAGTCTTGCATTATTGTAGTTATCCGTCGATCAACACTTCACCGTATTGGCCGACGGATAGAAGGTCTATATCTTAGAATTTGGCGATAATGCCAGCAACCATTGCGGAACCGTCGCCCGCCAGTTTAGATGCATCATTCAAGCCGCCATCAGCTCCATCAGCCCAGAGAGCGTATACAGATACTTTTTTATCCAATGCATGCTGGAAAGATAAAGCAGTCATAGTGGCATCGTTAGCCAGACCCTGATCTTTAATGCCGTAAGCCACGACCAGGCTATTAGCATCGCTTAGTTTCTGTTTAATACTGACATATGTATTTTTATTATCCAGGACGAGATCATCTTTGACTGTTTCATACATCAGGCCTAATTGAGTGTTGCCCAGTTTGTATCCAACAGATAATTTCACACCAGTTTCATCATTGGTAGACGAATGTTTAATGGTTTGCGTGGCTATGGCAAAACCAAAGTTATCTATTTTTATGTCATAAGCAATACTGCTGTTTTGGCCAACATTGAGTGCACCTAAACTAGGATCATCATTACCGGCAGCATAGGCAATACCTAATTTTCCTGGCCCTATTTTATTCCAGTAAGCGATGGAGTCATCGTTGCGGGTATCCTGACCTTTATCAATAATATTATTGAAATCAGCCCAGGTGTCGCTGAGGTGCTCAACATTTTTCTTGCCAGCCAGTTTGTAAGGAGAGTCATCACGACCAACACGAAGCTCACCCCAGCTATTTTTTAAACCTACATACTGATCACGTGATTTCAGATTGTCAGCAGATGATTTGGCGTTATCTGTCATATCAACTTCCCAGACAAAACTGTAAATGACTTTTGTGTCACTTTCTGTATCGATGCTACCTTTAATGCCGATACGTGAAGCGTGACTTGCTACAGAGTTTGCACTGTACCTGGTGCCAGTATCTTCTGATACTGAACCGAATGATATATGCGCCTGGCCAAATAGGGTGGGCATATCTGTAGACATGGCAGGTGTAGCAACTGCTGAAAATAAGGCAACTAAGATTGCTTTTTGACTAAAGGTTTTCATGGTTATGTATCCTCGGGTTAATAAATTTAAAATTGATTGCAGACTGTGCGGCGCAGTTTGAGAGCTGTTTGTTACGTTGCTGTTAAGGAATTGTTTCTGTTGCGTGACTTAATTGTTATGATTTCATTAGGTCGTTTAATGAAATTAGGGATAAAGATGAATTGAAGATGAGTGTCTGAAGCTTAGTGTTTGCGGAGAAATATTTGTGCTGCTGACTATCGGGGTGAATGAATTTGAAAACAGGTAAAAATCACGGAAATAAAAAACCCGGATATAATGCCCGGGTTTTTTTATTTTAAATTAATTTTATTTTTGATATCAGGATGTCAATGCAGTAAAGAGCATAGGAAGTTTTTCAGGCAGTTTTTCTACGTTATCAATGACTGTGTAGCCACTGCTACCGAATATGTCCTGGATGTAGTCATCGGCTTTTTTATCCAGGCTGATGCAATGCGTATATATGCCTTTACTGGATAATTCATCGACGGCTTTGTGGGTGTCTTCGATTAATAGTTTTTCATCTGTTACATCAATATCCGCAGGTTCGCCATCGGTCAGAATCAGCAGTAATTTTTTATCCGCTTTCTGTCCTTCCAGATAATGTGAAGCATGGCGGACGGCTGCACCCATACGCGTAGAGAAACCGGCTTCGATGGCGGCTAAACGTGCCTTTACGCCATTATCCCAGTGTTCACTGAACCCCTTGATGTGGTGGTAGCGAACATTGTGTCTGGTATCCGAATGGAAGCCGGCAATGGCAAATTTGTCGCCCAGTTGTTCAATTGACCAGCCGAGTAGCGTCACTGCTTCACGACTGAGTTCGAGAATGCTTTGTGTGCAACCATCAGGAATATCGTGCAGTGATGCAGATAAGTCCATTAACAGTAAAACTGCAAAGTCACGACCATCGTGTCGGTGGCTCATGTTAATACGAGGATCGGGTTGTGTTCCGCTCTTGAGGTCAATCAAAGAGCGAATCGCCACATCAAGGTCGAGTTCACTACCTTCTTCCTGATAACGCTGGCGAACGTAATACTGGGGCTTTAATAAATCCAGGATGCGTTTTAAATAATTCGCCAGTGCAGAATGTTTTTCCAAAATCTTATCGATATCAGAAGCGTTACCGGGTGCGTGTAAAGACTCATACAAAGTTACCCAGTCTGGTTTGTAACTACTCGTGTTGTAATCCCACTCGTGATAATGACGTGGTGGTAAACCATCGGGTTCAATAACTTCAGAGCTTTGTGGTTCACTGGTATCGTCTTCTGCTTCATCGTTTTCTTCGATGAAGACCCACATGTGGCGATTGTCGTCACGATAATCGACTTCGGTATTTTCAAAGCGAACTTTTGGTGCAAGATCGCTTTGCCGACGTGTTTTAGCGGTAAACGAAATGGCTAAATTGAGCATTTCTTTGGTGCTGGATTCACTGTCTTTTAAAGCATCCCAGAATTTTTCAACGTATTCGAGAATATCAGGATTTTGATAGCCGTGGTTTTCATCGAGAATGGCACGAGAAAACATTGCCAGGCGATGGCGCACGCAGGATTCTTTTTCTGAATCGCAGTCACCTTCAATCGGTGTTGGATGCAGGGCAAGAAAATATTTTTTCAGGCCTGGATATTCCCGAAGAATTAATTGTTCTATACGTGAGTCTTCAAAAGCTTCAACCGCCACACGTTGGAATGGTGACAGGTTGTCCGCTACCTGACGCTCAGTCCAGCGCTTATGAGCGGCCATGTGTGCCAGTGTTATACGGTAGCGATTGATACCCCGGACACCATCAATGTCATCATAAACATCGGGTACTCGCATGCCCAGACTGTCGTAATAGGGCTGTGGTTTGCGTAGTTCATCGAAACCTGAAGAATAAGGTACAAAATATTCTTCTTGCTGCCACATGCTGCGCATGTACATATCCAGCTTGCGTTCGTTATCCATGTACAAAGTACCGTGGCGTTCACGCTGCAACATGGCTTTACTGTCGGCCGACTGCAGGCTGAAATAATCTTTCTGACGTTCGGGGTGGTTATGGTAATTGCGCACACCATATTCGATCCAGTTTTTTAAACCTTCCAGTGATAGCTGGCTCAACAAAAAAGGAATTTGTTCTAATAGTACGAGAAAACCCTGACTGGAATGCGTTTTGTGGTGACCGTGAACCGAAGTGGTTGTGCTATCCAGCATTTTAAAAAGAATATCGAAAAAATGCTGCATTTGTTCGAGCGTACCCAGACGGCGAGAGGCCTCTGGCAGGCACTGCATAAATGGTGGAATGGCTTTACCATTAGGTGAGCGCGACATGTCCCAGACGTGTTTGGAAACAATTTCGAGTATCGGTTCACCGACACGCTTTGCCATCTGTGGCATCTCTTCGAGATAAATCGAGACCGGCTCCCAGCCACGACCGATCATGCAAACCAGTGAAGCGCCCGAGAGATAATCCTCAACGCCTTTATTGGTCAGGTTACGCAGGGCGTCCTTCATGTAGTCGTCGAAGCAATCTTCAATCTGCTCGAAACTACATTTCAGTTTGTCGCGGTAATCCGCGTATTCTAGCTCTTTAGTCGTCATCGTTATTTACCGCTACAGACGCAGAGAGATTAACCAAAAATCGTATCGATGGAATGTACCAATGTGCTGCGAATATCTTTGTCATCGGTGATCGGTGTCACCAGTGCCATTTTACAGGCTGCCTTGGCTTCGATGCCTTTATTGATTAGCGTTGCTGCATAAACGAGTAAGCGAGTTGAAATACCTTCATCCAGACCGTGGCCTTTCAGGTGACGAGCGGTGTGCGCAATCTTAACCAGCTTGGTGGCGGTCGCTTCGTCAATGCCTGCTTCTTTGGTCACAATGGAAGCTTCAACTTTAGTGTCAGGGTAATCAAAATCCAGGCCGGTAAAACGCTGCTTGGTGGATTGTTTGAGATCTTTCATCAGGCTCTGGTAACCTGGGTTATAAGAAATAACCAGTTGGAAATCAGAATGTGCTTCGATTAGTTCACCTTTTTTATCCAGTGGCAAAGTGCGACGGTGGTCAGTCAGGGGGTGGATGATAACCGTTGTATCCTGACGAGCTTCAACAATCTCATCTAGGTAACAGATGGCACCGATACGTGCAGCGGTGGTTAAAGGGCCATCTAACCAGCGTGTACCATTGGCGTCGAGCAGATAACGACCGACCAGATCAGAGGCGGTCATATCTTCATTGCAGGCAACGGTAATTAAAGGTTTGCCCAGTTTCCATGCCATGTGTTCAATAAAACGCGATTTACCGCAACCAGTAGGACCTTTAATCATAACGGGTAAACGAGACTCATAAGCAGCTTCGTATAAAGCGACTTCGTTGCCCTGTACTTCGTAAAAAGGCTCTTTGGTAATTATGTATTGATCTTTATCGACACTCATTTCTCTCATTACTCCTGTGATAATTCACTATGGCCTGAAAACAAGGGCCATAAAAGTTGTGGCTAGTATACTTGGTATGTAATATAAGGGAATTCAAAATTTCTTTTAGATACCATAAGTAAATACTTATGCTCTATAAGGTGGTGGCGAGTTATTATAAGTATGTTAGATGTCATATAAGGATTTCAATTTTCAAGGAGGAGTTTGTTCATGAAATATCATGTTCGATTATTTAGGGTTATATTTTTTCTGTATAGCTTAAATGCACCGCTTTCTGTTGCGGTGAATGACCTCAGTCAGGCGCCGGATTTATTACTGGCAAATATTTATCATTCAGATATCAGGCTGGGTAATTATTGGGTTAGTGAAAAACTTGATGGTGTTAGAGCTTACTGGGATGGCGCGCATTTTATATCACGTCAGGGCAATATTTATAATGCGCCGGCATGGTTTACCCGTGTCTTACCCAAAACAGCGCTGGATGGAGAGCTCTGGTTGGGGCGAGGGAAGTTTGAACAGCTATCCGGCATAGTTAGGCGACAATTACCTGAGGGTGCTAGCTGGACTAATGTTAAATTCATGATCTTTGATTTGCCCGGCAGCACTGAGATTTTTGATCAAAGATTCAAGCGGCTTGAGAAAATAGTGGCTGATATTGATACGCCGCACATTCAACTGGTTGAGCAATTTAAAGTTTCAAGTCATGAAGTTTTGATCAAAAAACTGGATGATATGGCGATGCAGGGTGCGGAGGGTTTAATGCTGCATCTGGGCTCGTCGGTATATAAAAGTGGGCGATCTGATGACTTGTTAAAACTGAAGAAACACCTTGATGCTGAGGCTGTTGTAATAGCTTATATCCCTGGTAAAGGCAAATATGAAGGTATGTTAGGTTCGCTGGAAGTGGAAATTGCGGATAAAAAACGTTTCAAAATTGGCTCTGGGTTTTCAGATGCAGAAAGAAAAAAACCACCCGCCATCGGTTCAATCATCACGTACAAATATTTTGGTTTGACCAGTAATGGAATTCCGCGATTCGCCAGTTTTATGCGGGTGAGAAATAGTCACTAAAAACAAAACTATTCACTGCATATGCAGTGAATAGTTTTTGACCTAAATCCAGCACCAAAAAAAGCCCCGACTAGCGGGGCTTTTTTCTAACTGTACGTTCGACTTATTTGTGAACGCCCAGCTTGTCTCTCCAGCCTGGGAACAATGCATCAGCATCGTGCTCAAACGACTCGAATGCACGAGCAAATTCTTTATGCTCTTTCGCGTATTCGATTGGATCAGCACCAGTCTTCCAGCACTCATAAGCCTGGTGAAGTGATTTTGCACCAGCTGCAGGAGAATCGATGTGACCGTAAGAACCACCACCTGAAGTGTTGATAACGTTACCGTGACCCAGATTTTCGAAGAAGCCTGGCAGACGCAGCGCGTTCATGCCACCAGAGATAATTGGAGTGGTTGGTTTCATGCCGTACCATTTCTGGAAGTAAACAGGACCCTGACACTCGTCACGCTCGATCATGTAAGCAATGATCTTGTCATCAGCAGAACCTTCCATCTTGCCGTAGCCCATGGTGCCCACGTGGATACCAGACGCACCCATTAGACGTGACATTTTAGCCAGGATGAACGCAGTGTAACCGCGTTTTGAAGAAGGTGAAGTTACCGCACCGTGACCTGCACGATGGTAGTGTAAGTACTGGCCAGGGTAGTTACGACGTGCAGTTGTTACCATGCCAGGACCACCAACATAACCGTCAACCAGGAATGCAACGCGCGAAGCGTTTTCACCGAAAGCTTCCAGGATGTAGTCAGCACGAGCACACATTTCGTGGTGATCGTCAGCTGTGATGTTGGCAGAGAACAGTTTGGCTTCGCCAGTTTCGTCCTGAGCGCGGTTCATTGCGTCATTAACTAAAGGAATAACCTTTTTCATTGGGCAGAAAACCTGGTTACCTTGAGGCTCGTCATTCTTGATGAAGTCGCCACCCAGCCAGAACTGGTAAGCAGCGTTAGCAAATGGCTCAGGACGCAGGCCCAGTTTAGGCTTGATGATGGTACCGGCGATGTAACCGCCGTCAACAACTGGACGACCCAGTGCACGCCACATGTCAGAAATATCCATTGCAGGACCGTCAAACAGACGCAGCATCATAGGAGGAACGTAGAAGTCGAACATTTGAGCATTCTTGATGTCGCCCATGCCCTGGTTGTTACCAATCGCCAGAGTCAGGAAAGAAACGATCATAGCGCGGCCGTCGATGACGTTACGGTCGAACAGTTCGTTCGGGTAAGCGATCTTCATGATGCCTTTGGCTTCGTCGATTTCGTAAACTAATGCGTCAACACCTTTGGTGAAGTCGTCAGTAGTAGAAACTTCAACGTTGGTGCCAGT